>ERZ773181.2143-NODE-2143-length-13789-cov-3.875491_pt1 | contig 13789 bp, 10 predicted proteins | sample MGYA00581001_ERZ773181 | MGnify/ENA primary metagenome ERZ773181 (study PRJEB29015, sample SAMEA2737780) | human gut metagenome | biome: human gut; feature: human-associated habitat; material: faeces | place: China | collected 2012 ... | reverse complement strand
TGCCGCCGCCTTATCCTCCGAGCAGGCACGCATGGCCTTGCCCATCTTGCTCTTGCTGACGAAAAGCGTCAGCGCGATCATGATGATGACGCAGGCGGAGATCGTGAGAAGGGAGATGTAGGAAACGGTCAGCTTGCCGCCGAAGATCTTCACAGAGCCCGTGACCACGGGGGGATAGGAGCGTGCGGCGGCCTTCCAGATGAGCAGCGCGGAGTTCTGGAGGAAGTAGCTCACGCCGATGGCGGTGATGAGCACCGCAAGGCTCGGCGCGGAGCGCAGGGGCTTGTAGGCAAGACGCTCGATGACGATGCCGAGGACGGTGCAGACGACGACAGCCATCAGTACCGCCACGATGTTGGGAAGCCCCAGATAAAACATCGCGCAGAAGGAGACGTAGCCGCCGATCATGATGATGTCGCCGTGGGCAAAGTTCAGCATCTTGGCAATGCCGTAAACCATCGTATAGCCGAGGGCGATGATGGCGTACACACTGCCGAGGCTGATGCCGCTGATGAGATAGGATAAAAATTCCATTAGGATGGCACCTCTCTTTTCTCTTTCGGAATTATGGTTCGTCTGTGGCAGAAACAAGGGCAGAGGCGGGAAAACACCTGCCTTCGTTTCCGCCATAGAAACAGGGCATAGGCCGCCGGGAGCTTTCGCTCCCGGCAGCCCGCCGCTGAGAAATAAACGATCAGTTTTTCTGTGCAAGGAACGCGTCAAGCTGCGTCTGGTTTGCCGCCATGACCTCGTTGATCCCGGCCGCCTCCAGTTCACTCAGGAATTCAGGAAGCAGAACCGCTGGATCTGCCGCACCGGCGCTGAGCGTCGGCGTGTACTTCTGCATGACAGCCGTGATGGCCGCAACCTCAGCAGAGTATTCTTCGCTATCAAACGTGTAACCAAGCGCGGGAGAAGTATAGCTTTCCGGAATTTTCGACTGAATATCAAGTTTGATCTCGTTCATATCGATGGGATTCGGTTCGAAGACAGGCAGCGCCAGTTGGTTGCCGATCCATGGATAGGCAATATAGTACGGCAACTCCAGCGGGTTTGCCGAAATCCATCGGATAAGTTTCTTGCTGCCTTCCTGTTCAATCAGTTCGTACTCTTCACCCTCAAAGCCATACTGAACAAGTGTAAACGCATCCGGATTCTTATAGAAATAGTTAAGGAACTCCATGGCCTTTTCCGGATACTCGCAGGAGGAGGAAACATGCCACATCATGCCTGCAAGCGAGCCAGCCGTCGAAGACGGCATCGTGTTGAACACAACGATCTCGTCGGCCCAGGATACCTTTTGATTCAGGCGCTCGTCAAACGAGCCATAGGAGAACATGCCAAGCACGTCATCCCGTGCGCAGATCTCATCAGCAGAATCCGTTGTAACCGCAGCGTCAGCCGAGATCCAGCCCTTCTGTGCCCACTCATACATTTTCTGGCAATAGTAGGCGTATTCTTCCGTTGCATAGAGATTGACAACCTTCGTGCGATCGTAATTATCGTTGCCGAGGATCAATGCGCCGTAGGTCGGATAGGTGGCTCCAAATGAGTCCCACGCCAAGACGCTCTTGAGCGCATCCGAACCAGCCGCCGTTGACACCTGCATGAGCATATTTCCCTCACCGTCGGCAATTGTCTGGAACATCTGCTCCATATCTTCAAAGGTATACAGCTTGTCAGTATTGCGGGTAAATCCATACTTGTCTGCGATGGATTTCTTCATCTGATAGCCATAGCCGTCCGCATTAACACCCATAACAGTAACTCCAACTAACTGACCATCGATCTTGCACTGCTCCATAACAATTCCGCACTGCTCGATGATATCCCGCCCATATTCGGCACACAGGTCGTCAAGCGGGATGCACAGACCGGATTCCCATGTCAGGGCGCCTGTACCAAAGGAAATAATCACGTCCATCTGTTCGCCCGTCGAAATAGCAAGCGTTGCATCTGTTGTCGTCTGCATGACGTCCGTACGCTCGAAGGTGACATGCACGCCGATATCCCGTTCGAGCATCTCGTTGAGTGCATCTTCCATCCGGTAGAAGCCCTCGCCCGGCTCAGTAAGTGTGCAGATCTGGCAAACCAGATTGACGATTTCCTTTGGTTCGTCTGTGTTCGTCTGCTCCGCTGCTTCTTCCTTCGTATCAGCCGTCTGCGCATCCTCACCGGTTGTCTGCTGCGGCTCGCTGCTTTCCTGTTTTGCGCTGCAGCCCGCAAAAACGGACACCAGCATCAGCAGGCACAGCAGCATTGCGATCCACTTTTTCATGTTTTTCCTCCATTCATTTTTGGCCAAATTTCCATGGCTCTCTATGAACTAATTATGAACGAGAGGCACGCATTTGTACATTTCGCGATCAAACCATTCCATATGGATTTTAAACCTTATGCCCGCCTCTATCTTGTGCAGACTGCATAATACGGCTGGGAGATTCACCATAAAACTTCTTAAATGCAGCCGAAAAATTGGAATAATTGCGATATCCGATCTTTGCCGCAACATGATTGGCGCTGCAAGCCCCAGATTCCAGCAGATGCTTTGCAACATACATTCGTTCATTCATGATATACTGGCTTACAGAGATTCCCGTTTCCCGTTTGAAGACGCGATTCATATAGACCGGGTGGATATAATGGCGTTCCGCTACTGAAGCAACCGAGAGCGTTTCCTCTCCCAAATTCTTCAGAATATCCTGCTTCACGCGGCGAACCAGCGTCACTGGCTCCTGGCCTTGCTCTTGCTGCTGCTCGGTCAGCTGCTGTAATGCAAATTCGCCATATTCCTGTAATCTGTGTTTCTCCCGGCTGCGCATGATCCGTTCTGCAGCCTTCCCAACCGAGCTGCCGATATCCTCATATTTGGCCGGCAGCAAAATATACTCCTTGCAATTCAGGCCGATCGCCTGTTTTGCATAGTCAAACGACGCATGGCAAGTCAGGAACAGACATTCAACCGGCATCTCGGTCGTTCTGACCCATTTCAGCAGGCTCAGCCCATTCTCCCCCGGCATTTCGATATCGCACAGAAGTATATCAATTTGCTCTGCCAATAATATTTTCCGGGCTTCCTCCGCTTGATAGGCTACAAACACATCATCAATGCCATATTGTTTCCAATCGATCGTATCCCGCATCGTATCAGCCGTCAGTTCCTCATCATTTACAATCAGAAGCGTCATAATTTCCTCCCAGATCATATGGAAATTGAATTACAAAACGTGTAAAACGATTTGACTCCGATTCAACCGTTACCGACGCATCATCGCCGAAAAACGCGCGCAGACGCCGGAACGAATTATAAAGTCCCAAATGCTCATTCTGGTTCTCCAGATTCAGTGTCCCGGCAAAAATGCTTCTGTTCCGCTCCAGCGTCTGCGCATCCATGCCATTTCCGTCGTCCTCGATACAGAAGCAGACTTCACCTTCATGATACCGTCCTGTCAGCCGGACATGGAGCACCCGCTCCCGGCATACGCCATGCTTGATCGTATTTTCCACAAAATTATGGATAAGCAGCGGCGGCATGCAGACTGTTTCAACCTCCGGGGCTACATCCAGTACCGCATCAATCAGATCATGATAACGGATATTGGCAACCGTCAGATAGCCGCGGATAATGCCAAGCTCCTTTCCAAACGGCTCTGTCTCGCGATTGCTCCTGAACAGGAAGCGGAAATAATCGGACAGATACAGCACCGTATCTTCAATCTGTGCAGACTGCTTTCTCTGCGCAAGCGTGTAAATCAGGTTGAAGATATTCAGGAGAAAATGCGGCCGGATCTGAAGCTGAAGATTGCGCAGCTCAATTTTCTGCCGCTCCATCTCCTTTTCATAGCACTCGATCTTATAGGATTTCAGATCAGCCGCCATGCTGTTGAATGATTGAAATACGGCATCATACTCCGGTGAACGCGCCTTTTCCGTAATACGGTAATCCAGATTTCCGATCTGCATTTCGCGGTTGGCTCGCGTAACAGTCTTGAGCGGTTGCAGCAGATACACGTTGATAAACCAGCAGAGCAGCGGAATAACAATCAAATAAAGGACTGCCGCCGCATATAAAAACCGCACACGAGGGGACAGACTTTGCAGCACATCCTCCCGGCTCTGGCTGACAAGCAGCGTTACCCCGCGCCCGGCTGCCGACGCACCAATACAACGCTCTTCAAGCTCCGGTACGTCTTTCTGATAGAACATAGCCTGCGTCGTTGTGTAATCCAGACCTTCTATGATTTCCTGGCGCATCGCGTCAAGATCGATCCACGCGCCATAGCGCGTACTGTTCGCCTCCTGTACCAAAAGCAGATACAGAGTTTCGTCAACTGTGCAGATGCTCCACTGCTTGTCCTCCAGCCCTTCGACCGTCTGCGCCAGCGCAGATTTGAACCCGGCAGTCAGCTGTTCATTGCCATAATACAGGCTGTCCTGCTTTTTCTGCAAAAAGAAGAAGTAGCCGTCCGCGCCATCCGTCATATGGGCAAGTTTTTTAAGTGCGACAAAAAACTTATTTTTCGCCGTCACATAGGAATACTCGTCCCGCTGGCGCATCATTTGAATGCAGTCACTGTCTTCCGTCACGAAATAGTACAGCATGGAAAAAGCGCTGTCCATTCGCTTGTTCAGCTGTGCAGTCCCGTTCTCCGCAAACTGGCGGTCCGTCGCTGTTGTCTGTTCGATCGTTGTGTCGACCGCCTTTCGTGTCACAGACAGCGCAAGCAAATTCAACGGGAGAACGAGCAGCAGCACAAAAAGAACAACCTTTCTGTAAATCGTCATACTTCATCCTCCCATTTTCCTGCACACAGCCGCGCTTATGCAAGCATCTGCGTCAGAGTCCTCTGATATTCGCTGCGTTCAGCCTCCGGCGTCTCCTGCAAAACCTGCGCTGCCACGCCGTTGACGGCCTCTGCGCCGTGATTTTCCACCCAATGATGCAGTTCCTGCCGGATCTCCTCCCGGTAGACAGCAAGGGAACCGTAGACAGCGTCATCCACACCGATATGTGCAGGCAGCGTCACACTTTTACCCTGATAGCGGACAATCATGCTGCGCAGCATCTCCGGCGTAAGCCAGCAGGTCTGCTTTGCTGTTCGCTCCATCATCTTCCGCAGATACGGCACATCGTGTCGACGACCAACATCCATTCTCGATGAATGTGTCCCATAGCCCTCTACAGGGCCATCATCAAAGATATTGATATTAAACTGCTTATCCGCATCGAACGGCAAGTCTTCTTCTCCCGCATGCTCCGGCACCGGGATGCAGCGCACAACTGTCTGCGCGGCAGGCAGCCGCTCGGCCAGCGTATATTTCAGCAGGCCGGGATAGGTATCATGCAGTCTGTAATCAAAGTCAGCCGGAAGTGACTCGCCCGGGGCTTCATACGTATAGTCCCGGCTGATCTGGTCAACCGGCACCAGCACGTCCGATGTGCAATGATTTTCCATCAGAGGACTGCTGAAGCAGTCTGCCAGGCCAAGCGGTGACAGCATCGTCCAACGGCGTACATCTTCCTTATCCGGAAGATTTTCATTGACCGGCGGAAGGTTCTTATTGATAGGCGAAAAAATCCCGTACAGCGCCGCAAGAAACGGCACCGGCAGCTTTTCCACCGCGCTCAAAATCCCCAGTGCCCCCTGTCCCGGCTCTGTCTGTGGCAGAGCGCCGCCTTTACTCAACCGCTCAAGCGCCTGGAGGTTTCTTGCCTGTGTCTGTGTAAAGTATTTATAAAAGTTAAAGTAAACGTTGGCCGGCATCCCGTTGGCAATCGTCGCACATATGCCCAACTGCAGCCCTGTCAGCATACCGGCCATATAAGCGCCAGCACTGCCTCCAACAAGTACAATTCTATCACAGTCAAATTCCGGTCTTTGCCGCAGCGTGTGAAGCGCTGCATTATTAAAGACCAGATCGTCATCCGTCAGGTGGGCATTATAGGTATCGTTGAACGCATCCGGGCAGGCCACCGCCCAGCCCTCGGCAAGGTAGTCCCGCAATTCAAGTGAGTCCTCCCCCATCTCATAATGCGGAATATAGACCAGCGGCAGCGGCTTTACCGCATCCTCCGGCAGCACGACCCGCACTGCGCGAGTATCCACGCGCGCGTCTTTTGTAATGTATGGAATTTCCAGACGCATTCGTGTAACGTGTTCCAGCGGCGGCGGAGTCTGTTTCGGCTGAGCCAGAATCGCCAGCACCTTTGCCATATCCATTTTTTCAGACTTCATTGCAATCTCTCCGTTTCTGTTATTTTATCGCATTGTTCCGATTTTGAAAAGAGCCTCCTTACGTTCACAGTGCCGAAAGCGCCTCGTCCAGTTTTTCCAGCAGCACCAGCTTCTCCTCCGGTATCGACGCGCTCAGGTAATCACCGAGCTGGGTGCTGCCGAAGTAATTCGCGTGCGACCGCAGTTTCCCGGTATCGAATGAGCTGCCCAAAATCGTCTCACAGCACGAGAGTGCGCGCGCGTTTAAAACGATCCTGCTGACCGGGGCACGCAGGGAGCAGCCATACGGAGATTTCCCAGTCAGTGTTATGCGTATCTGTTCAGTTAGATTCCGAGAGGAATTACCTAACAGCAGCGTATACACACCCGGTTCCGCAACCCATACAGACAACTCTGTATCATATGCTGCAAACGCCCGCGGCAGCAGTTCCAAACTGACCGTCTGCTCCTGCCCCGGCTCCAAAAGAACCTTTTGAAAGGCCTTCAATTCATGTTCAGGCCGGAGCAGCGACGGTGCATCGGCGTGTATATAAAGCTGCACGACCTCTTTTGCAGCAACCGATCCGATGTTTTTTTCCACAACCGACACTTGCAGAGGTTCCTTTGCACAATTATCATACACACACGTCGACACATTGACATCTGTAATAGAGAAGGCAGAATAACTCAAGCCAAAGCCAAATGGAAACAGCGGTTCAATCCGTTTATAGTCATAATATCGGTATCCGACAAAAATTCCTTCTCCGTAATTGACATGCCCGTATTCACCAGGAAAGTTGATAGCAGTCGGTGCGTCCCGGTAAGTCTTTGGGAAGGTAAGCGGCAGCTTTCCGGATGGACTGCATTTGCCAAACAGAATATCTGACACTGCTTTTGCCCCTTGTCCGCCCGGGAAGAAAACGCACACAAGCGCGTCGATATCATCCAAGAATTCTGTCAGCTCGACCGGTCCCGCTACATTGAGAAGCACAACCGTCCTTTTCCCCGCTTCTTTTGCTCGGCGCAAAGTCCAGCGCAGCATCATTTCGTCTTCCGGGTCCAACCGCATATCCGGCCGGTCGCGGCCTTCTTGTCCCGATGCACCAACAGTTATCACCGTCACCTGTGTTTCTTTCTCAATTTCCATGGAAATCTTCTGCGTAAACCGCGCCAGTTCCTGCCGCAGTCTTGTGGTTTTTGACGTATCAACCTGTGCACTTCCCGCGCCGGATTCCATAAACCGTTCGGAAAGCCGCCCAAGTACTGCAAGCCGGGTCTGCCCCGCAAGCGGCAGGACCCCATCATTTTTCAGCAAGGTGATTCCTTCCGCCGCCGCGCAATAGGCTGTGCGCTGAGAAAATGCGTCGTCGATGTGCGTGAATTGTTTTCCTGTGTATTTCGGCGTTTTCAGGATCGTCCGCAGCATTCGCGCCGCGGCATCATCAATCCTTTCCATGGAGATTTCCCCGCGCTCCACGGCCTCATAAAGCTGTTGCTTCCCGCGCGGCCCCGGCATATCCATATCATTTCCGGCACGCAGCGCTTCCGCCTGATCGTAAACAGCCCCCCAGTCGGAAACGACCTGCCCGTCAAACCCCCACTCACGTTTCAGCACATCCGTTAAAAGCCACCGGTTCTGTGCACAAGGCACACCATTGATGGAGTTATACGCACTCATGACCGTCGCTGCGCCGCCCTCTTTTACTGCGGCCTCAAAGCCTGGTAAATAAATCTCCCGCAGCGCTCTTTCTGAAATCTGCTCATCGATTCCCTGCCGCAGCGTCTCCTGGTTGTTTGCAGCAAAATGCTTGACATCGGCTGCAACGCCCTGGGCCTGTACGCCGCATACCATCGCTGGCGCCATACGGCTGCTCAAATATGGATCCTCTGAAAACGACTCGAAAAGCCGCCTGTTTCTGGGGTCGCGCTGAATATTTGTATTCGGGGTCCCCAGCAGTACATCTACACCATAGGCAGACGCTTCCCGCGCGACAGACGCACCGACTTGCTCCACCAGTTCAGGATTCCATGTCGCCCCAAGCAGCATCCCCGGCGGAAAGCAGTTCGGTTCCTCGCCGTTTGGTCGGACATCGGCCAGCATCCTGCGAAACGTGCAAATCACACTGCAGAGTTCCTCCGAGAAATCATCCGGTAAAGGATCATCTGTCGTAATGTACCTCATAAGTTCAATCACAGATCCTCCGCTTTCTACAGAGGAAGCACTGTCCAGAGCCTATGTCGCACTATCCGCCTTATCCGTATCTGTCTGTCCAGCAAGCATCCCCGCAAGCTCGCAGACATATTGCAGCAGATTTACACCCGTTGCGCCATCCAGATAACGAATTGACGGGATCCCATACTTTTTCATTTCAAGCGAAGAAAAGTTGCTTGCCCCCGTTAACAGATCTATTTTTTCCCTGACTGTCATTTCCTGCAAAAGCTGCAGAACAGACGCTTCTCCGTTTAGCTTTGTCATACTATCCCCCCGACTATTCCTTTACAGATGGTATAGGCCAATCTGTTCCACCGTGCCGTTCACCGCATTCCAGAGCCACTCACACGCAGTTTTTCCATTCTCACTGTGCTCGTACATGAATTCATTGTTCAACAGGCAGTGGAGTGTCAGCTCATCTTCATCATAGCCGGGGGCATCCATCTTATGCGTAAAAATATACAGTCCAATTTCCGGGATATCCTGTATCACCTCGCGGCACATCGCGCAAAGCGCTGCAAAAAGTTGGTCGCCGCTGGTCCTGTCATAAATCTGCCCGTTTCCATTCAGCCCATTCTGGGCAACCGTGAGCAATGCGTCGCGCACAGAGCAAATAAAGAGAAGTTTTACACGCGCCTGATATTTTTGATGCAGCGCCATCAAACAGTCCAGCGTCAGGTTTTCGCCAGTCAGTCTGGCACAGATATGTTCTGGCGCGTGCCATACTTCCCGTGCAATGCCGCTCCAGTTTTTGTGCAGCAGCAAAGAACTATCAACACAAATCGTAATATTTTTGCAAGTTGGAAATTCAGCGATGATATCTTCAGCCAATAATGCCGCCCCGAAGCCGCCGGCACTGGAACCGCAAAGCACCAGTGTTTCCGGCTCTGGCAGATACTGCTTTGCCAACCGAATCGTTGCCATTGCATTGCGGTAGCCATGATAGGGCATTATCCGCTGAGATCCATCCTGTGCCGTATAGGGAAACTCCCCATCGCCGCAGTAGAAGTCTCCGTTACAATAGAGCAAATGGATACCACTCCAATCCATAAACGGGTTTTCCGGCCGTTCCGCTTCCAGGCTTTTGTGCAGGAAATCGTCTCCAAGCCATTCGCCATCGTTGCTGTAATAGGTATCCTGAATTTTACTCGTAAAAATATTCCACGGTCGTGATACGCTGTATGTATCGTAAGAAACCCCACCGCCGTTCAGATAGATCAGCAGTTTTTTTGCGTCTCGCCCAATACGCACACCGCCATGATATGCAGTGCCATTTCCGCTGACGCACCCCGCCGGATAAATACGGTAGAATTTCCCGACTTCCGGTTCCTGCGGCATCAGCGGATAGCTGATATGCTGCAGCGTCTGTCTTATCTGCTCAAAATTATCCGGAAGTGACTCCCACGGTTCCATTTTTATCTCAAACATTTTCTCTCCTCCTGTGCAATTCTCATGCACGGCTATTTGCGATTCTTCTCAACGCATGATTTACTTTTGATATCTCCTCACGGCTCATGCCGTTGACATGCATAAACTCACTGAGCGTCAATTCGCCAAGAGCGGAAAACAGCGCTGACAAATTCATTTCCCTCCGGGCCGCATTTTCCTGTGCGGCCGCATAGACGGGTTGAAGGATTTCCTGTACTGTCTCCGGCTGCATCCGGATATGCCGCATGGAGCAGCTGACAGACAACCACGGCTTGTCGTCACCATTTATCAACACATTAGGGTTCTGTTCCGTCATTCCTTTCACGGTCAATTCCCCCATGACGTCTTTCAGCCATGCAATGCTGCCTGGTACCCAGTCTGGTACACGGGAGCACAGGTCAACATCGTTCAGCCAGCGCTCACCAGTTGTAAATCCATGACCGCCAAAGGCATAGATATGGGTTTCAAACGGAACATCGTTTTCTGCCAATGCCTGTGCAAAGACCAGTGTATTCTGTATCTTTACCACACGATCATCACGCGCGGCCACAAGAAAACACGGACTCGTTTGCTTTGTAACATGCTCATGCGGATACGGCATTCCAGGTTGGCACATATCGCAAAGATACTTCAGAATCGCCGGATAGACTATAACCGCTGCCGCTGGCTTATGCCTGGAGAGTGTCGCCGCACATGCACACAGATGCCCGCCAGCCGAAAATCCGATTGCCGCAATTCTGTCTGTATCCACATACCAATGCCCTGCATTCGCGCAAATTAACTCCATGGCGGCTTCATAATCTTCCAGCGGCAGCGGCCACTTTCCCTTCGGGGTCAACGTGTATCGCAGAATAAACACCTGGTATCCTGCCTGTAAGTACGCCATCGCCACCGGATCTGCCTCTCGATCCGAGCAATACAGATATCCGCCTCCCGGAAGCACCAGCATTGCCGGCCGCTTTTCAAAAAAGAACTCTCCCCCAGATTCCTGCACATATGCTGTAAGTGTTACATTGCGTTCTGCATTCAAAGTAATGACTTCTGTTTTCATTTTACCGCTCTCCGTTCTCTGGTCTTATAACTTGTCTTTTGAAAAAATAATTCCTGCAAAATCGGGCGTCAGGATATCCTGCTGGTGCAGTCCCTCCCTGCACATGATCCGGACATTGGGAACAACGTTTCCATTGTTTACATACGGCTCAGCTGCTTCCCAATCCACGCGCTGTGCCACAGAGAGATAAATATTCAACGCTTCTCTGTCTACAATTTTATTGTTGTGCGACTGTACCATTCTGGTGAAATCCAACTTTTTCGTTTTCTCCAACGTCGCTATGTACTGGGCAATGTTCCCGCATTCCGGGAGATACAGCACCATGGCACCGTTGATTGCATCGCCTACAAACAGGATTTTTTCCTCCCTGTACATTAGTCCGATGCTCCCCTGGGTATGTCCGGGCAGTGCAATAACTTCCAGCGTTTTTCCTCCCAGATCAAATACTTCCCCCTCCTCCAGCGGTGTCAGTTTGCCGATACCGCCAGAAAGAAACGCCTCCTGATTGAATTTCTCTTCCGGGGGTGTCAGCTTCTCAGCGGCCGACGCGATCATTTGCCGCATCTGCCGGCTTGAATGCGCTTTGCAAAGCTCGACGTCTGCCGGATGAATATAAATAGGCTCATCAAACTGCATATTTCCGTTCACATGGTCTATATGTCCATGTGAATTCACCACGATCAGCGGCTTATCCGTAATTTCACGCACAACCTTTTTTAGCTGTCCCGTTCCCCAGCCAGTATCTAATAACAGTGCTTTTTCCGTTCCAATCATCAATTCCTCGTAGACACATTCCGGACTCGTAATACGCCACATTCCGGGTATCCATTCTGTTATTTTATAGTATCCCATCGCTTCTTCCTTTCTTCTGTAATTTCTTGAGGACTTACGCCTCCATATAGAACGCATGGAAGTCAATCATGCCGCTGCCGTGATATGTAAAGCGCAATGCACATCGACTGTCATTAATTCTGAGCGCCAGTTTCCCAGGATAAAACCATTTATGCACACTACCTGCTTCTTTTTCCACCGGCACATAGATCATTTGCTCCGCAACGCGAACCTCAAAATATCCCGTCCCCGTCCCGCCAAGCAGCAATCCAAGTCCGCTTATGCTGTGAACATCAAAATACTTGAATACTGCTGACGCGCCATCACGCATATTTGCGATATACTGCTCCGGATTATTCTCGCGATCAGTACCGCTTTGCGTCAGATAAGGATGTTCCATAGCCTCCGGCGTATCTGATACTCCATAACACATGGCTCCGTTTTTTGCGAAAAGATTGCATACAATAGATGCAGAATAGCAGCCCTTTCCTCTCAGTGCCGCCTCGTTAAGTCCGCAGCTGGTCATTTCTGCCTGCGCAAATCTTCCATTTTCCAGAAGTTCTAACTTCTCGGCACACGCTTGCCGTGAATACTGGTGCCGATTAGTATGTCTATGATAGAACACATACCACTGCCCTTTGGCACAGATGATGCTGCCGTGATTATTGCCTGTATAATTTTTCGGAGTAACATTTCCTTGGTAGCCGATATCGCCATTGGAAATCAGTGTTCCTCCGAAAGAAAACCCTCGATCCGGTGCATCGCTCACCGCATAGCACAGCTCATGCTGCTGAGACGAAGAATATATGAAATAATAACGATTCAGCGCTTTCCGTATTGAGCTTGCTTCATAAAAACCATGCCTATGGAAATCGGTTCCCTCCGCATATTCTTCTTTTGGGATCAGCAGTTTTGGCGCTGCCCGCACCGTGCGCATATCAGGAGCAATTTCCATAACATATGCTCCTTCCATCTGATATTTTTGGCAAGCCGCGGCAAATTCACCTGTACTGTCCGGTGCGAATCCAGTATACAGATACACACGCCCGTCATCATCAACCAAAACGCCGGGGTCAAATTGAAAAACATCATGCGGCATCGTACCAACCGGAGTCCCGTCCGCATATGTGACCTTGCCGTAGTATTCGTAGGGTCCTTCCGGTTTGTCACTGACTGCAACAGACATAAACGGTACAACCCCCAGCACATAATAGAGATAGTATCTTCCATCGATTCCGTGCACTACGTCCGGTGCCTGCAGAATCATCCCTGGTTTTGCGTCAGGATCTTGCATAATCCTATAAATAACACCTTCAAAGTGCCACGTTGTAAGGTCGTCTGTCTCCGCCCACCAGCAAACATAGTCGTTCATACAGAACTGCGTACCGTTAAATCTGTCATGCGAGCCAAACAAAAACAACTTTCCGTCGAAAATGTGCGGTTCAACGTCCGGTATATACTCCCAACTCGGCAAAATCGGATTATATGCCTGCGCTTCCATCTCCACTGCTTCGCCCTCCAGTATTCGTCCTTTTCTATAAAAACATTATGATTTATCAATCAATCATTGTACATTTCGTTTTTAATCCGATACTTATGATTTTCAAACCTTTCTCACCCGTCATAACTTAAATTTCAAATAAGGAGTCCATGCTCCTGTTTTCTTCTGTATTGCTTCTCAGCTATCAAGCCGTGCTGCAATGTCACAGTGCTGATGACAGCAAATGCGCGGCCGTTTCCCTTGTGTAACGTCCGCGCATTTGCTATTTGACTCCTATTATAATGTATACTTTTCAAAAAAGCACCATATGATTTTGCACCACTGGAAACAGGCTGAAAAATACGGAAGATGCGTATTCACGCAGCATGAATTTGCTCATAAATACGCATTCTTTTTGCCTGAATTATTTATTCTGCCAAGCACAAAATGACACAATTGGGGCAGTGATGAGGTCGACAGTTCGCTCCCACTTGTCTTTGAGAAAAAAACAAGCATACGCTGGACTTTTTTCGCCAGACTGAGCAGCGTTCCCAGCTCAATCCGAGCTGGGA
>ERZ773181.2138-NODE-2138-length-13809-cov-4.891813_pt1 | contig 13809 bp, 10 predicted proteins | sample MGYA00581001_ERZ773181 | MGnify/ENA primary metagenome ERZ773181 (study PRJEB29015, sample SAMEA2737780) | human gut metagenome | biome: human gut; feature: human-associated habitat; material: faeces | place: China | collected 2012 ... | reverse complement strand
TTGACCAGGCTGCGGGCAATGGCCACGCGCTGCTGCTGGCCGCCGGACAGCTGGTAGATGCTGCGGCGTTCAAAGCCCTTCAGGCCGACGATCTCGAGCATCTCGAGCACCTTCGGGCGGATCTCATCCTCGGTCATCTTTTTCAGGCGCAGACCGAAGGCGACGTTCTCAAACACGTTCAGGTGCGGGAACAGCGCATACTTCTGGAACACCGTGTTCACAGGCCGCTTGTACGGCGGCATGTTGGCGATGTCTTTGCCATCAAAAAAGACATTGCCCGATTTCGGTGTTACAAAGCCGGCAATCACACGCAGGGTCGTCGTCTTGCCGCAGCCCGAGGGGCCCAGGAAGGTGACAAACTCCTTGTCGTGGATGTCCAGCGAAAGTCCGTCCAGGACCTTCTGCCCATCGAACTCGACAACAATGTCTTTCAGAGATACGATCAGATTTTCATTCATTTTTATTGCATCCCCCTTTGCGGAATTTCCCGTTACAGCACTCTCTTTACGCACCGTTTCTTCCTTAGGCCGGCACAGAGTCCTTGACGAGTCAGCGCCAATTATGCCGCCCCGCAAAGGTTTGTTACACGACTCCCTGCTGAAGAAGCCGCTGCAAGCAGCACATACAACGCCAATGTGTCAGGGCAGAAAAGATTTACCCTATAGATGCACACACAAGGTATATTATACGGCTTGTGGAATGTTTGTCAATAAGAACTTTTTAACAAATTGGTAAAGAAGCGTTCATGATTTCGAAAAAGAAGCGGCTTTTTTGAAAATGTGCGATGCAGCAAGGGTTATAAAAATCGAGGCAGCCGCCGCCGCAAAAAGCACGGCACTGGGCAAGGCAGCAAAGCGGCCGTACAAAAGCCCGAACGCCGCCTGCCCGACCGGCTGGGTCAGGCAGGCACAGACATACCGACTGGCGGCACAACGCGCAGGCGATAGCAGATTCTATAAAGTAAAAACGGCACAGAACGCTGCAGCTTTGCGTTCTGTGCCGTTTGGTTATTTGGCGATGGTTACGCCAGATTCAGCCGCTTCGTCATGAGCCACTGGGTCAGTGCCCACAGCAGGGCATCGACAAGGGCAATCAGCGCAAAGACGGCGAGCAGGGTGAGTACGATAACGCCCAAGGTATTGTCGGGACCGAAAAACGACGCGGCGCTGAAGCCGGTATTGTTAAGGTACTTATACCCGCGGAACGCGACAAAGACTGCCGTCACAAGGGCTGCCATCTGCCCGATAAAGCCGATGACAAAGTAGGCGGCAATGCTGATGAGCAGCCGCTGCTGGGTAAACTGCGCGGCAAAGGCACAGGCCAGATATGCGTGCAGCAGTGCGCCCGCGATAAGGGCCAGTATAATCAAAAGCATTGCAGACCAGATGGCGACATCCTCGGCAGTGACGCGGCTGAAATCAGATGCAAACCCGCCGCCACTGACCGTGTCGGTAGTCAGCATGCCGCAAAGTGTAAAAAATACCATGCCGAACAGCGTCCATACCGTGCCGCAGATGACCTTAACAGCAATGTGCTGCCAAATGGGCACGGGCAGAGCCAGCATCAAGTACCCGCGCTCGCCCAACAGGCGGTAAAACTGCTGAATTTCAATAAAAAAGCAGATGGCGAGCACAACAAGAAGGCTTACGGCAGATGCCAGTGCCAGCAAGGCCATGGCGACCCCAGCCAGCGGCAGCCTGTCGGAGGTGTTCTGGACAAAACGGCTCAGAATATTAGTAAAAATGTTCAGCACAAGCACGCCCGCCGCAATGGGCAGAACAACACGGCCTGTGGATTTGAAATCATAACGTAAAAGCTTCGTCAGCATTTGTAAACCTCCCGGAAGTAAGCGTCCACGCTCTCCCCTGTTTCCTCGCGCAGCTCGTCGACGGCGGCCTGGCGCAGGACCTTGCCGTCCTGTAAAAGAATGACCTCGTCCAGCACCTTCTCAATGTCGCCGATGAGGTGCGTGGACAGCATAAGCGCGGCATCCTCACTGTAGTTGTGCAGGATGGTGCTTAAAATGTAGTCGCGGGCGGCGGGGTCCACGCCGCCCAGAGGCTCATCCAGCAGGTAGAGCCTGGCGGCACGGCTCATCGTCAGGCAGAGCTGCATCTTTTCCTGTGTGCCCTTGCTCATGGAATCGATTTTGTCCCGCCCGCCGATATGCAGGTCGGCCAGCAGGGCGTTTGCCTTGACTTTGTCAAAATCGGTGAAGAAATCCGCGTACAGGCTTACGGCATCGTCGGCGGTGAACTCCGTCGGCAGGGCCATACGGTCCGGCAGATAGCTGGTGACGGCCTTGGTGAAAACGCCGACAGGAACTTTATCAATAATGACGCTGCCCGCCGTGGGCTGCAAAAGCCCGGCAGAGATTTTCATAAGCGTTGTTTTGCCGCTGCCGTTGGGGCCAAGCAGGCCAACAAGCTTGCCCGGCGTGACGGCAAAGTCCACGCCGTTCAGCGCAGCGGTGCGGCCATAGCGCTTGGTCAGGCCGTGTACCTCATAAATTGCATCCATGGTTTACTCCTTTTTTGGTGCCTGCTGTGCGGTCTCGCGCAGCAGGGTCTCGATTTCGGCTTCGGTCAGGCCGAGGGCCTGCATCTGGTGCAGAAACTCCGCCGCCAGCGTGCCGGCGCGCCGACGGCGCAAGGCCTGCAGGGCAGTGTCATCCGCTGTGACGGTGCGCCCGGCGGTGCGCTGCGCCTGCAAAAGGCCGCGGCTTTCCAGCTCCTGCAAAGCGCGCTGCATGGTGTTGGGGTTGACCCCGGCGTCAGCGGCCAGCTCCCGCACGGGCGGAATGCGGCTGCCGGGCGGGAACTCCCCTGCGACGAGGGCAAGCTCCAACTGCTCGACCAGCTGCACATAGACCGGGCGGCCTGCAGTAATGTTCCAGTTCATGGTGTTTTATGCTCCTTTTGTATTATTGTGTTAAGAGCTTAATACAATAATACACGCGGGATACAGCTTTGTCAATAGAAAAAATAAAAAAAATCCCCCCGCCGGGCTGGCGAAGGAAATATTGTATGATACAACGTCAGGAAATATGATCCTCGATCCATGTCAACACGTAGTCGAACACCTCGTCGCGGTTTGTTTCGTTGTGCAGCTCGTGGCGGCCTCCTTCAAAAATCTGGCAGGTCAGATCCCTGACACCGGCGTCGCCCAGCATGGCCCAGACCTTGCGTACGCCGCTGCCGTAGTCGCCGACGGGGTCGCAGTCACCGGCAATCAGCAGCACGGGCAGATCCTTGTCAATAGCCTGTGCCCATGCCTTTGTGCTGACGTGGTTGAGCGTCGCGAGCATCTCGCGGTAGGTCGCAGCGGTAAACCGGAAGGTGCACAGCCCATCGGCGTCATAGGCTTTCACAACGCTTTTGTCGCGGGAAAGCCAGGCGTTGGGCGACTGCGCGTTCTCAATTTTCCTGCAATAGCTGCCGAAGTTCAGCTTGACCATCAGCGGCGAGACATAGCGCGGCCCCTTGACGCGGGCAATCAGCCCGGCCAGCCGCTGGCCGACGACATTCATAAAGCTGGGGCCTGCCGTGCCGGAAATGACCAGCGCCGTGATGCTTTCCGGCCACTTCTCGGCGTACCAGCGCGCGTAAAAGCTGCCCATGCTGTGGCCGTAGAGGATGATGGGCGTATCGGGAAAGCGCTCATGCAGGATACGGTTCATCGTGTGCAGGTCGTTCAGGAGGTGGAAACGGCCATTCGGCTCACCGTAGTGGCCGTGCTCCCCTGCCTGGGCGGTGTCACCGTGGCCGAGATGGTCGTTGCCCGCCAGCGCAATGCCGTGGGCAGCGTAGAACTCGGCCATCGGTGCATAGCGGCGCACATATTCGCACATGCCGTGGCTGAGCTGAAGGACAGCCCGCACAGGCTGGCCGGGTACGGTGTAGAGGAATGCGGAGGAGGTGTGCTTTCCGTCCGACGACGGGAAGGTGATGGCTTCGCAGTGGAGGTTGGGCATGATTACAGTTCTCCTTTGATTTTTTTCCAGTATTGTGCGAAAGCCTGCTCGTTTTTATTATCGCCGGGGACATAGTACTGCCGGTCCTTGATGGCGTCGGGCAGGTATTGCTGGGCGGTCCAGTGGTTGGGGTAGTCATGCGGGTAGAGGTAGTGCTGCCCCTTGACCTTGGCGTCCGCGCCGTCGTAGTGCTTGTTTTGCAGCTGGCGCGGGATGGGCCCGGTGCGCCCGGCCTGAATGTCCGCAATGGCGGCATTGATGCCGTCGTGGGCGGAGTTGGACTTGGGCGCGGTAGCCACCAGCACCACGGCATCCGCCAGCGGCAGACGGGCCTCCGGCAGACCGACGGCGTTGGCAATGTCAACAGCGGCCTTGACGATGGGGATGATCTGCGGCCAGGCCAGGCCGACATCCTCGCACGCGCAGACCATCAAACGGCGGCAGGCGCTGGGCAGGTCACCCGCTTCCAGCAGACGGCCCAGATAGTGCAGCGCCGCGTCTGGGTCGGAGCCGCGCATCGACTTCTGGTAGGCCGAGACGATGTCATAGTGGTCGTCGCCGAGCTTATCATACCGCATGGCCGTGCGCACGGCGACCTGCTGCACCATGTCCAGTGTGATCGTGCGGCTGCCGTTTTCTACGGGTGCAGCGGTGACGGCAAATTCCAGATTGCCCAGCGCCTTGCGCATATCGCCGCCCGCACTCTGGGCCAGGTATTCCAGCGCGTCGTCGGGAATGAGCACGGGAGACTTGTCCTCAGCCCCGAGGCGCGCAGCGGCGCTGCGCAGCCCGGTGCGGATGTCGTCGGTGGTCAGGGATTTGAACTCGAACACCGTGCAGCGGGACAGAAGCGCGTTATATACATAAAAGTAGGGATTCTCGGTGGTGGAGGCAATCAGGGTGACGGTACCCTGCTCCACACATTCCAGAAGGCTCTGCTGCTGGCGCTTGTTAAAATATTGTATCTCGTCAAGATATAAAAGAATGCCGCCCGACGCGCCGAGTGTGCCGATGTCCGCGAGCACCGACTTGATGTCGCTCGTCGAGGCCGTCGTGCCGTTGAGCTTGTGCAGCTGCATACCGCTGCCCGCTGCAATGATACTGGCAACGGTGGTTTTGCCGACGCCGGACGGGCCGTAGAAGATCATGTTGGGAATCTTGCCGCTCTCGACAGTGCGGCGGAAAACCTGATTTTTGCCGAGTAGATGCTGCTGGCCGCAGACCTCATCCAGGGTGCGCGGGCGCAGACGCTGTGCCAATGGTTCCATTTTGCGTTCCTTTTTTAAGATAAGTTTGAGATAGTGTACCAAAACATCATACTTCTATACTTGATTATAACGGCTCGGCGTGGTAGAATCAAGAGAAAAGGATTGAAACGGAGAAAATGCTGTGACCAAACAAGAGCTGGCTGCGATCTGTATTGCGCGCCTGAAGGCAGAATATCCCGATTCCGACTGCACGCTGGATTATGACCATGCGTGGCAGCTGCTTGTGTCGGTGCGGCTGGCGGCCCAGTGCACCGATGCCCGCGTAAACGTGGTGGTGCAGGAGCTGTTTGCCAAGTACCCCGGCGTAAAAGAACTGGCGGCAGCGGATCCTGCGGATATTGAGGCCATCGTCAAGCCATGCGGGCTGGGCCACAGCAAGGCACGGGATATTTCAGCCTGTATGCGGATGCTGCGCGACAGGTACGACTGCCGTGTGCCGGATGATTTCAACGCGCTGCTTGCCCTGCCTGGCGTGGGCCGCAAGAGTGCGAATCTGATCATGGGGGACGTATTCGGCAAGCCTGCCATCGTGACGGACACCCACTGCATCCGGCTGTGCAACCGCATCGGGCTGGTGGACAACGTCAAGGAGCCGGCCAAGGTCGAGCGGGAGCTGTGGAAGATCATCCCGCCTGCGGAGGGCAACGGCTTCTGCCACCGGCTGGTGGACCATGGCCGCGCCGTGTGCACAGCCCGCACCAAGCCCTACTGCGACAAATGCTGCCTGGCGGACGTATGCCGGGCACGAAAGGAATTTTTGCATGAATAAAACGACGGAAAACCGCCTGGGCGGTGAGCTGCGCAGCCAGCAGGCAGCCCGGCGCCTGCTGGAGGAGCTGCGCCGCGGACGCTATGCAGACGCCGCCCAGCTGCCCAGCGAGCTGGAGCTGGCCGATGTTCTGGGCGTGAGCCGCACCGTGGTGCGCGATGCCCTGAGCGATCTGGAGCGCGACGGCTATGTGGAGCGTGTGCGCGGCATCGGCACCCTTGTCAACCGCGATGTGGTCCGGGTCGAGAACCGCATGGACCAGAAGCTGGAATTCAACCGCATGATCCGCTCAATAGGCCGCGTGCCCCACAGCGATAACCTGATGGTCACGCGGGAGACTGCCATGCCGGAGCTGGCCGCAAAGCTCGGCCTTGACCCGGAGCGCGAGCACACACTTGTGTTTGTGCGCCGCCGGGTACTGGCCGATGAAACGCCGGTGCTCTACTCCACCGATATTCTGCCGCTGGCGCTGTTTGGCGGCAAGCGGCTGGATACGATCGATTTCAGCCGCCCGATCTTTGAGATCGTGGAGCAGCACTGCCATGTGGAGGTCACCGAGACGCTGACGACGCTGCAAGCCGTACAGGGGGTGCCCGGCATCCGCCGCCAGCTGGGGCTGCGCCCGGAGCAGGCGCTTTTGCAGCTGGATGAGATCTGCTATTCCCGCACCTGCAAGCCGGTGCTTTGCTGCCAGACCTGCTATACGGATTTCTTTGACTTTGCGATGGTGCGCAAGCTGATTTGATTTTGAACGGCACAGCGCCGTTTGGAATAAATAGAGTAAACAAAGGGGATTGTGTATGAGACATTTGATCGACCCGGCGGATTTCACGCTGGAAGAAACGCTCAGCCTGATGGACCTTGCAGACCGTATCCATGATGACCCGGCTGCCTATAAAGATGTAGCTGCCCGTAAGCGGCTGGCAACACTGTTCTACGAACCGAGCACCCGTACCCGTCTTTCGTTTGAGGCGGCCATGCTGAACCTGGGCGGTCAGGTACTGGGCTTTCCCGATGCCGGTGTTTCCAGCGCCTCCAAGGGCGAGACTGTAGCCGATACCATCCGCGTGATCAGCTGTGTGGCAGACATTGCCGCCATGCGCCACCCCAAGGAGGGAGCACCGCTGCGCGCGTCCCGCTACAGCCGCATTCCGGTCATCAACGCCGGTGACGGCGGCCACAGCCACCCCACCCAGACGCTGCTGGACATGATGACGATCCGCCAGCGCAAGGGGCACTTGGATCATCTGACCATCGGCTTCTGCGGCGACCTCAAGTTTGGCCGCACGGTACACAGCCTGATCAAGAGCCTGTCCCGTCTGCCGGGCATGAAGTTTGTGCTCATCTCACCCGAGGAGCTGCGCGTGCCGGATTACATCATCAGCGAGATCCTCGAGCCTAACAACATCCCCTATGTTGAGACACGCAGTATGGAGGAGGCTCTGCCCGATTTGGACGTCCTCTACATGACCCGCGTCCAGCGTGAGCGGTTCTTTAATGAAGAAGATTACATCCGCCTGAAAAACAGCTATGTCCTGACAAAGGAAAAGCTGGCTCTGGCCCCCGCGGATATGCCGGTGCTGCATCCCCTGCCCCGTGTGAATGAGATCACGCTGGACGTGGATGACGACCCGCGCGCAGCGTACTTTGACCAGGTGCAGAACGGCGTCTATATGCGCATGGCGCTGATCATGACTTTGCTGGGTCTCAAAGACCCCAAGACCGGGGAGGTAGCGTTCAATGTTGAAGGTTGATGAAATCCAGAACGGCGTGGTCATTGACCACATTACCGCAGGCACGGGTCTGGCGCTCTACCACATGATGGAGCTGGAAAAGCTGAACAATGCCAGCGTGGCCCTTTTGCAGAACGTCCGCAGCCAAAAGGACGGAAAAAAGGACATAATAAAGATCGAGGGCGATGTCAGCGAGATGAGCTTTGACGTTCTCGCCTATGTCGACCCGAAAATCTCCATCACCTTTATCCGGAACGGCAGGGTGACGGAGAAGAAACACCCCGAGCAGCCCAAGCGGCTGGTCAACGTCATCAAATGCACGAACCCGCGCTGCATCACTTCTATCGAGGAGGGCTGTGACCACATCTTTGCCCTGACGCCGAGCGGACGCTATCGCTGCATCTACTGCGAGCAGGAGTTCCGCGTAAAACCGTAAACGAGGTAACACTATGGAAAAGCCGAAATTTCACCTGAACCCTAATGAGGAAATCGTCAAAACCATCCGCGAGGGCCTCAAGCGCACGGGCGGCTACTGCCCCTGCCGCTTGCAGCACATTCCGGAGAATATCTGCATCTGCAAGGAGTTCAAGGAGCAGCTGGCCGACCCGGACTACCACGGGGCATGCCATTGCGGGCTGTATGTGAAGGATTGAGGATTTTTCCTTTTTACAACAATTATAATAAGCAATAAGCAAAACGAGGTATCTGCCACGGAAAGCAGGTACCTCGTTTTGTTTATGCTACACGCACGCCGCCAGTGTATCCTCGGTCAGGATAATGTGCCCGTCGGCGTCCACATCGGCGGTGTAAACGGTGCCGGGGTGGGCTGTACCGGCAGCGATGCGGTCTGCAAGGGCCTGCTCCACGGCACGGCTGACGGTGCGGCGCAGCTCCCGCGCACCGTAGGGCGGCACCTTGTCCCCGGCCAGCACCTTGGCTGCGGCGGGCGTGTGGTGCAGCGTGTAGCCCTGCCGGGCCGCGCGCTGCTCAAGCTCGACAAGCAGCCGGTCTGCGATCCCGGCCAGCTGCTCCGGGCCGAGTGGGTCAAAGAGGACGGTCTCATCCAGGCGCCCCATCAGCTCGGGGCGGAAAAACTCCTTAGCCTCCTGGATGGCTTGCTGGCCGCGGCGCCGGGTCTCGGCAGCGGCGGCCCCAAAGCCCAGCGGCGACGTCTGCCCGGACAGACACCGCGCACCCAGATTAGAGGTGAGCAGAATAATCGTGTTGGAAAAATCCGCCCGGCGTCCCTGGGAGTCGGTCAGATTGCCGTCCTCCAAGATTTGCAGCAGCAGGTTCTGGATGTCGCTGTGCGCCTTTTCGATTTCATCAAATAAGACAACACTGTACGGGCGGCGGCGCACGGCCTCGGTCAGCTGGCCGCCCTCGTCGTGGCCGACATAGCCCGGCGGCGCGCCGAGCAGCCGCGCGACGGTATGCCGCTCCATATACTCCGACATGTCAAAGCGCAGCAGGGCTTTTTCGCTGCCGAACCAGCATTTTGCCAGCGTGCGTGCCAGCTGGGTCTTGCCGACGCCCGTCGGCCCGAGGAACAGCATAGCTCCGATGGGCCGCCCGCTCTCCCGCAGGCCGGTGCGGCTGCGTCGGATGGCAGATGCTACGGCGGCCACGGCCTGCGGCTGGCCGATGACCTCGGCGGCAAGGCGCTGTTCCAGATTGGCAAGACGCTCCCTCTCGGCTTCACCCACGCGCTCTGCGGGCACGCCGCTGGCCTTGCTGACGACCCTTGCAATATCGGCGGGGGTCAGTGCCCGGCGGTTCCCGCTGGCATCGGCAATGCGGCGGGCCGCGGCGGCTTCGTCCAGCAGGTCAATGGCCTTGTCGGGCAGATACCGTCCAGGCAGGTAACGCACGCTCAGCTCCACCGCGGCGTGGATGGCCTCGGGCGGGATGCTGACACCGTGGTAGCGCTCATACCGCGGCATCAGTCCGGCCAGAATCGTTTCCGCGGCAGCAGGGGTAGGCTCCTCGACCATGACCCTTCCAAAGCGGCGCTCGAGCGCGGAATCCTTCTGGATGGTTTTGCGGTATTCCTCGGGCGTGGTTGCGCCGATAAGCTGAATTTCGCCGCGTGCCAGCATCGGCTTTAAGATGCTGGCGGCGTCAATGGCTCCCTCCGCCGCCCCGGCCCCGGCAATGATGTGGATTTCATCGATAAATAAAATCGTTGAGCGGTCACGGTACAGTTCTTCCAACAGGTTCTTGAACCGCTCCTCAAAGTCGCCGCGGTATTTGGTGCCCGCGACCATCGACGCCATGTCCAGCGCCAGCACCCGCTTGCCGCGCAGTGCCGGGGTGATCTGCCCCGCAGCGATCCGCTGCGCCAGTGCCTCCGCCAGCGCAGACTTGCCGACACCCGGCTCACCCAGGAGGCAGGGATTGTTTTTCTGGCGGCGGCAGAGAATTTCAATCATGCGATCCAGCTCGGCATCACGGCAGAGCACCGGGTCGAGCCGACCCTCCTGTGCGAGGCGCGTCAGGTCGCGGCCGTATTTATCGCTGGGGCGGCCCGTGCGGGAGGCAGCCATCCGCGGCTGGGCGGGCAGCACAAGCTGACCGGAAAGCTGGCGGCATTCCCGCGCGGCCTGCGGCAGCTCGATGCCCAGAGCCGCCAGCCACCGACTGGCCGTGCAGGACGAGTCCTCGAGGATGGCGCAGAGCAGGTGCTCGTTCTCCGCCCTGGCGGCACTGGCCGCGTGCGCACCCAGCACGGCAAACTCCATGGCCTTGCTCAGCTCGGGGGCAAAGTCCCGGCTGTGCAGGCGGCGCGGACGGCCCAGCGCGTGGGCGGCGGTATGCTCGGCCAGGGCGGTGGATGTCACCCGCTTGCGGCGCAGAAAATCCGCCGCTGTCCCCTGTGCTGTCTGCACCAGCGCCAGCAGCAAATGGCCGGTATCCGCCTGGCTGCACCCCTGCTGCCCCGCCAGCACCAGCGCCGTGTGCACGGTGCGTGCCGCCGTGAAGGAAAAACCTTTATATCTGTAGACCCAGAACATCTGCAAATCCTCCTCTGAAAAGTACCCATTGAAAGTATAGACGCCGGGCCAATAAATAATCATCGAAATCTGGGGGATTCTGCAAGACAAATTGAGAAAACCGTGGTATAATAAACTGATTGTTTTTATTTTTACGTATGAGGTGGTTTTCAATGCACAAATTGATGCGCTACATCAAGGGCTATGAGAAGCAAGCCCTGTTAGCGCCGCTTTTCAAGATGCTGGAAGCCTGTTTTGAATTGTTTGTGCCGCTGGTCATTGCCAGCATCATCGACACGGGCATCAAAAACGAGGATGCAGCCTTCATCTGGACGCGCTGCGGCCTGCTGGTCCTGCTGGCTGCTATCGGCTTGGCCAGCAGCCTGACGGCACAGTGGTTCTCCGCAAAGGCGGCGCTGGGCTTTGGCACGGCATTGCGCAAGGACCTGTTCCGCCATATTGGCACGCTGAGCTACAGCGAGCTGGACGGCATCGGCACCCCGACGCTTGTCACCCGCATGACGAGCGACATCAATCAGGTACAGAACGGCGTCAACCTGACGCTGCGTCTGCTGCTGCGCTCGCCGTTCATCGTGATCGGCGCGCTTATTATGGCGTTTTCCATCAGTCCGAAGCTGACACTGCTTTTCATCGGTGTTACGATCATGGTGTCGCTTATTATATGGGCCATCATGCGCGTGACCGTGCCCATCTACCATGAGGCCCAGAACGGCTTGGACCGTGTGACGCTGCTGACGCGCGAAAACTACGTCGGCGCGCGCGTGGTGCGTGCCTTTGCCCGCCAGGCGGACGAGCTGGCCGCCTTTGTGGAGACAAATGACCACCTGAAAAAGCTGCAATTTGCGGCAGGCCGTATTTCGGCGCTGATGAACCCGCTGACCTATCTCGTCGTCAACCTGGCCGTTGTGGCGCTGCTGCTGCGCGGCGGTGTGGAGGTCGATGCCGGTAAGCTGACGCAGGGCGAGGTCATTGCCCTTATCAACTATATGAGCCAGATTCTGCTGAGCCTGCTGCGTCTGGCGGATCTGGTCGTTTCGGTCACCCGCGCACTGGCCAGCGGTATGCGCGTCAATGAGATTCTGAACACCCACACGACGATGCAGGATCCCGGCACGGCAGAGCTGGCTGTGAACGACGCTGCCGAGGCGGCTAAGTTTGAGCACGTCACCTTCACCTACAAGGATGCCGGCGCACCGAGCCTGACGGACATCACGTTTACGGCCAGATCCGGTGAGACCATCGGCGTCATCGGCGGTACGGGCAGCGGCAAATCGACGCTGATCGACCTGGTCTGCCGCTTCTACGATGCCGACAACGGCGGCGTTGCGCTGTTCGGCCATGATGTAAAGCAGTACAGCTTTGCACAGCTGCGCAGGCTGGTGGGCGTCGTGCCCCAGCAGGCCGTGCTGTTTACAGGTACGATCCGCGACAATATGCAGTGGGCCGCCCCCGGAGCTTCCGACGAGGAAATCTGGCAGGCGCTGGAGATAGCCCAGGCGGCGGAGTTTGTCCGCGGCAAACCCGGCATGCTGGATGCGCCGGTGGAGACGGCGGGCCGCAACTTCTCCGGCGGCCAGCGCCAGCGCCTGACGATTGCGCGTGCGCTCGTGCGCAAGCCGGAAATCCTGATTCTGGACGACAGCGCCTCCGCGCTGGATTATGCGACGGACGCCCATCTGCGCCGCGCCATCCGCCAGATGGAAAACCCGCCGACGACGTTCATCGTCTCCCAGCGCGCGGCCTCCGTGCGCTTCGCCGACCTGATCATCGTGCTGGACGACGGCCGCGTTGCGGGGATGGGCACGCACGACGAGCTGCTCGCCGCCTGCCCGGTCTATCAGGAGATCTATGCCTCCCAGTTCAAGAAGGAGGGAAATTAAATGGCAAACGACAAGAAAAAGCCCTCCCTCGCCTCGCAGGGCGCGGTCATGCGCCGCGTTCTCCGCTACATCGGCCCGCACGTCTCGCTGGTCGTGCTCTCGCTGGCGCTGTGCCTGATCAGCGTCGCGCTGACGCTGTATGTGCCGATCCTCGTCGGCCGTGCGGTGGATTGCATCGTCGGCCCGAACGCGGTGGATTTCGCCGCGCTGAAGCCGATTCTGCTGACCATCGCCGTCTGCATCGTCGTCACGGCGGCGGCACAGTGGCTGATGAACGCGCTGCATAACCGCATCACCTACGATACCGTGCGCGACATCCGCCGAGACGCCTTCGCGCACATCCAGAACCTGCCGCTTTCCTACCTCGACGCGCACCCGACCGGCGACACCGTCAGCCGCATGATCGCCGATGTGGACACGTTCGCGGACGGCCTGCTGATGGGCTTCACCCAGCTCTTTTCCGGCGTGATGACGATTCTGGGCACGCTGGGCTTCATGCTGACGTTAAGCGCGCCGATCACGCTGCTGGTCGTGCTCATCACGCCGCTCTCGCTGCTGGTGGCCAACTTCATCGCCAAGCGGACGTATGCGATGTTCCGCCTGCAATCCGTGACGCGCGGCGAACAGACCGCGCTCATCGACGAGGCCATCGGCGAGCAGAAGCTCGTTCAGGCCTTCGGCCACGAGGCGCAAACCCTCGCCGCGTTCGACGAGGTGAACGAGCGCCTGCGCGACTGCTCGCTCAAGGCGACGTTCTTCTCCTCCCTGACCAACCCCTGCACGCGCTTCGTCAATTCGCTGGTGTACGCGGCGGTCGGCTTTGCGGGCGCGCTGGCCGCCGTCAACGGCCGCCTGACCATCGGCGGGCTGTCGAGCTTCCTCTCCTACGCCAACCAGTACACCAAGCCGTTCAACGAGATCTCCGGCGTCGTCACCGAGCTGCAGAACGCCCTGGCCTGCGCGGCCCGTGTGTTTGAGCTGCTGGATGCAGAGGACCAGATCCCCGAGGCGGAGCACGCCGCCGTGCTGCAGCCGGACGGCCATGTGGTGCTGCACGATGTCTCGTTCCGCTACCTGCCGGACCGCCCCCTCATCGAGGGGCTGAACCTGGACGTCAAGCCCGGCCAGCGCATTGCCATCGTAGGCCCCACCGGCTGCGGCAAGACCACCCT
>ERZ773181.2126-NODE-2126-length-13875-cov-5.081838_pt1 | contig 13875 bp, 12 predicted proteins | sample MGYA00581001_ERZ773181 | MGnify/ENA primary metagenome ERZ773181 (study PRJEB29015, sample SAMEA2737780) | human gut metagenome | biome: human gut; feature: human-associated habitat; material: faeces | place: China | collected 2012 ... | reverse complement strand
CTGTCTTCCGGCGGTGAGAGCCGCCACCCGCAGGCCCAGCTCCTCCGCCACCTGCAGCGTCTGCCGGCCAATGGAGCCGGTGCTGCCTAAAACGGAAATACACTTACTCATTTTTTCTCACATTCCCACGCTCACAGCGATCATCCACACCACCGGGGCGGCGAAAATAACGCTGTCAAACCGATCCAGCACGCCGCCGTGGCCCGGCAGCAGCCGTCCGTAGTCCTTGATGCCGAACTGGCGCTTGATAATGGAAAAGCTCAAATCACCCAACTGGCCCATAAACGCCCCCACCAGGCCGATGACCATGCACCAACCGATAGGCAGCGGCTCCACCGTGACAAAAAAGAACACGATGCGGAACACGATCATTCCCAGCACGCCGCCTACCAGGCCGCCCACAGCGCCCTCCACGGTCTTTTTGGGGCTGGCCTTGGGAGCCAGCTTGTGCTTGCCGCAGGCCATGCCCGTAAACAGGGCCGCCGAGTCACTCATAAAGGCCGCCACCAGGGGCATCAGCACCAGCCCGCCGCCGTAGGTAAGCAGCCGCAGCCGCAGCAGGCAGCTCATGGCCAGAGGGATGGCCACACCGCCCAGCAGCACCGCACAGATGTCCTGAAACGCAATGGCATTCTCCCGGCCATACCACCGCACCGCCAGGAAAAACAGCAGCGCCACGCCGGCGCACAGCAGCCAGGGGGCCGCCGCCAGGACGGTTTTCTTATATGCGTGCAGTAGAGCACCAGCGGCATATCCGGGATGCGGGTCAGCGCCAGCGGATAGTCCGGGTCTTCATAGGTCAGAATGCGGATATTCCGGGCCGCACACCGCCGCCAAAAGCTCATGGGCTCCGATGATGCCCAGGGCCGCCAGCAGCGCCGCTGCCGCCAGGACAGCCGCCGCATGCCGTAAAAATTTGTGTCGGTGCATATTCATCCCTCGCTTTGGGATTAGAATGTGCAGGCAGTCCGCGGATTATGTCACAAAAAGCCCCCTGCATCGCGGGGATGCAGGGGGCTTGGGTCAGGCGGTTTCTTCTTCCTTGCTGCCGTGCAGCAGGTCGGCCACCGGGCTGATGGCCATATAGGCGTTTGCGTCGACACCCTTGACCAGCGTCTTGAGCTTGACGGTCTGGAAGCGGTTGACCACAACGTACAGCACCGTCTTGGGCGTGTCCGAGTAGAAGCCGTGGGCGTCTATGATGGTCAGGCCCGTGCCGAATTCCTCCGACACGGCGCGGGCGATCTCGTCCGGGTGGATCGTGATGATCATGGCTGCCTTGGCGCTGTCAAGGCCGTCCACGATGAAGTCCACGGTCTTGGAGCCCGCCGCGTAGGTGACGATGGAGTAGAGCGGCAGTATCCAGCTGCCCATGACGATGCCGCAGATCATGTACAGCAGCACGTTGTAAATCAGCACAAATGTACCGACGGACAGCCCGAGCGGCTTTGCAAAGATGACGGCGACGACCTCAATGCCGTCCATCGCCCCGCCGTAGCGGATGGCCAGGCCGCTGCCAACGCCCGAGATGATGCCGCCGAACAGCGCACACAAAAACAAATCCGTGCCCGCCAGCGGCGAGGCAATGCTGACGTCGATGGGCAGCACATCGGTGATGAGCCAGGCCGCCACCGAGTAGACGCAGACCGTGAAGATGGCGTAAATCGAGAACACCGCCCCCTGCCGCTTGAAGCCGAACAGCAGCAGCGGGATGTTGAGCAGAATCAGGAAGAAGGACAGCGAAAGATAGTCCGGCGTCAGCTGGGAGAGCAGGATGGATGTGCCGGAGATGCCGCTGTCGTACAGCTGTACCGGCGCAATAAACAGCGTTACACCGATAGCATTGATGATGCCCGCGATCAGCAGCATCAAAAAATGGAAGGGTGAGAGCTTGGCTAGGATGTTCTTTTTCAAAGTCTACCTCCGTGGTCACAGGCTGGCAGGCGGTTTGCCTATAGTATACCGTACAGCAGGGACACACGTCCATAGATAAAACGTAAATTGTGCGCAAGCCTTCCTTTATTAAAGCGGATGCCCGTGTCAATATAGTTTTGCCATTGACAAACCGCACAAAAAAACGTATACTAATTTTGTTATGCGGCTATGGCGGAATTGGCAGACGCGCTGGTTTTAGGGTCCAGTGTCCACGACGTGCAGGTTCAAGTCCTGTTAGCCGCACCAAAGGAAATGACCGAGGTATATCCCCTGCGGGGGATGTACCTCGGTCATTTTTATTTTTCGGTTGTCTCTGCCGGTAGCACACCGTACTCGTCGGCGCTGACTGGGTCTGCATAGACGGCGTAGCGCTGGGGGGTGTGGGTCAGGATGCCGAAGGGGTAGCAGGTGTACAGGATGCAGCTGGGCTCCTCGGCACCCCAGCGCACCTTATCGACGTCGGTCTCCTGAATGACCTGCATATCGGTGACTTTATAGGTAAAGTCGCCCCAGTCGGTCTCCAGATGAATGATGGCACCGAGCTGCGTCGAGCCAAGGTCCGAGAAGTACGTGCCCGTATGCCCGCCGATAAAGACTGTGCCGTTCTCGCCGGGCAAGACGCAGTCACTCTCGGCGCGGCAGCCAGCGCCGCGGCCAAACTGGCCCTCGCTGTCGCCCCAATAGAGGGCGCAGTCCACGTTTGTGCCTTCGACCCAGATGCGGCCCAGCTTATCGCCGTACTGCACGCTGTCATGCTCGGCCTGCGCAGCAGTGACCTGCTCGGCACGCTTCGCGGCGGCTGCTTCGGCGGCTAGGCGTTCTTCCTCCTGACGGGCTGCCTCGGCGGCTTCACTGGCGGCGCGGGCAGCCTCCTCCTCGGCGGCTTTGGCGGCGGCCTCGCTGGCAGCAGCGGCACTGGCCGCAGCGGCAGCTTCGGCAGCTCTCTGCCGGTTTTTGGAGATGACCAGTGCTGCCGCTATGCCGACGCAGACGGCCAGCGCCAATGCGCAGAGGGCCAGGCACTTTGCCATCCGTTTGCGGCTCATGCGTTGTGCTCCCGGCTGGCGAGGTAAGCAGCGGGGCCGCTCTGGTACAGGTCGCCGCCGTGGGTGTCCAGCAGGACCGTCAGCGGGAAGTCCTTAACCACCAACTTACGCACCGCCTCACAGCCGAGGTCCGACCACGCGATGATCTCGCAGCTCTGCACACTTCCGGCCATCAGGGCGCCGGCCCCGCCGATGGCGGCCAGATAGACCGCGCCGTTTTTGACGACGGACTGCTTGACGGCATCGGTGCGCTTGCCCTTGCCGATCATGCAGGCCAGTCCCAGATCCAGCAGCCGCGGCGTGTAGGCGTCCATACGGCCCGAGGTCGTGGGGCCTGCCGCGCCGGTGGCACAGCCCGGGCGCTCCGGCGTGGGGCCGACGTAGTAGATGGCCGCGCCCTCAATGGGGAACGGCAGCTGTTCGCCCTTGTCCAGCAGCTCCATCATGCGGGCGTGGGCGGCGTCACGGGCGGTGTAGACCACGCCCGACAACAGCACGGTGTCCCCTGCCTTCAGCGGCGCAAGGTCCTGCTTGGAGAGGGGCGTTTTCAGTACATATTGCATCGTTGCGCCTCCTTACAGCGTGCGGCTGGCGCGGCGGGTGACGTGGCAGCTGATGTTGACGGCCACGGGCAGGCAGGCCACATGGGTAGGCTTTTGCTCAATGGCAACCCCCAGGCAGGTCGTGGCACCGCCAAAGCCCTGCGGGCCAAAGCCTGTGGCATTGATGGCATCCAGCAGTTCCTTTTCCAGCGCTGCATAATACGGGTCGGCGTTGGGTTCGTCCAGCGGGCGCAGCAGTGCCTTTTTGGCCAGCGCTGCGCAGTGGTCGAAGCTGCCGCCGATACCGATACCCAGCACAATGGGCGGGCAGGGGTTGGCTCCGGCCTGCTCCACCGTGTCAAGCACGAATTTTTTCACGCCCTCGACACCGTCGGCTGGCTTGAGCATGGCAAGGCGGCTCATGTTTTCACTGCCCGCGCCCTTGGGGGCGACGGTGATTTTGCAGCCGCTGCCCGGCACAAGATGCACGGTCAGGAATGCCGGGGTGTTGTCCCCCGTGTTGATGCGCTGCAGCGGGTCGGCAGTGATGGATTTGCGTAAGAATGCTTTCTCGTAGCCGCGGCGCACACCCTCGTTGACGGCATCGGTCAGGTCGCCGTCAATGTGGGCGTCCTGGCCCAGCTCGATAAAGACGCAGGCCATGCCGGTGTCCTGGCAGATGGGCAGGTCTTTCTCTTTCGCAACGCAGAGATTCTGCTGCAATAAGCCCAGTGTCTCCTTTGCCAGCGGCCACGGCTCGGCGGCCTCGGCGGCATCCAGTGCAGCCTTTACGTCGGCGGGCAGCCGGGTGTTGGCCTCGATGCAGAGAGCCTCCACTGCGTCGGTGATGGCGGCGGCGGGAATTTCACGGATGCTCATACGCGCGCCACGCCGCTTTCTCTCGCGGCCTGTGCGACGGCAGCGGCGACGGCATCGGCCACGCGGGGGTCAAATGCCTTGGGCAGGATGTTTTCCTCGTTCAGCTCGTCGTCGGGGATGAGACCTGCGATGGCCTTGGCGGCGGCCATCTTCATGGCGGGGTTGATGTCCCGCGCACGGACGGACAGCGCACCCTTGAAGATGCCGGGGAACGCCAGTACATTGTTGACCTGGTTCGGGAAGTCGCTGCGGCCCGTGCCGATGACGCGGACGCCCGCCTGCTTAGCAAGGTCGGGCATGATCTCGGGTGTGGGATTCGCCATGGCGAACACAATCGCGTCCTTCGCCATCGTGGCGGCCAGTTCGGGGGTCAATGCGCCCGCAATCGACGTACCAATGAAGATGTCCGCGTCACGTATGGCCTCGGCCAGACCGCCGGTCAGCTTGTCGGGGTTCGTCTCCTCGGCCAGCCTGCCCTTGTGGCCTTCAAGGCCCGCGGGGCGGTTCGGGTAGAGGATGCCGTGCTCATCAACGGCGACGATGTTCTTAGCGCCCGCGACCTGCAGCATGTGGATGATGGCCGTGCCCGCCGCGCCGGGGCCGTTCTGGACAATCTTGACGTCCTCAATGCGCTTGCCGACGACCTTCAGGGCGTTGAGCACACCCGCCAGCACGATGATGGCTGTGCCGTGCTGGTCGTCGTGGAACACGGGGATGTCGAGGTCACGCTCGAGTTCGGCTTCAATTTCAAAGCACTCGGGACTGCGGATGTCCTCCAGATTGATACCGCCGAAGGTCGGTGCAATGGCCTTGACCGCAGCGATGACCTCCTCCTTCGTCTTGGCGTTCAGGCAGATGGGGAACGCATCGACGCCGCCGAACTCCTTGAACAGGACACACTTGCCCTCCATGACCGGCAGACCGGCCTCGGGGCCGATGTTGCCCAGACCCAGCACGGCAGTGCCGTTCGTGACGACAGCGACGGTGCGGCCCTTCATCGTGTAGGTGTAGACGTCATCGGGGTTTGCCTTGATCTTGCGGCACGGCTCGGCCACGCCGGGGGTATAGGCGGTGGACAGCGCGTCGCGGTCCTTGCATTCGCAAAGGCTCTGCACGGCGATCTTGCCGGGGAACTTGCTGTGGAGCTCCAGAGCAGCTTTGTTGTAGTCCATGGGGATACCTCTCCTTTATATAGTTTTACTTTCCGTAATGGTGCTCGGTAGGGGCCGGACATGTCCGGCCCGCAGCCTTGCCGCCACATCGCTATGGATTTTACGTTGAGGGCAGGGCATGCCCTGCCCCTACAGGGTTGCTTCTTTTATTCGTGGTGTACCGGCGCATAGTCCGGTTCCAGCTTTATGACACAGAAATGGTCGGGCCACTTGGCCTGTACGGCATTGCGCAGGGCATTGACGAGCTTGACGCCCCGGTGCTGTTTGTCGGTCATGTACTCGGCAGGGACGGCACAGTCAAAAATCACGTTTGTATGTGTCGGACCGGGCACAATGCGCAGGTCGTGGATGTTGGCCAGCGGCGCGAGCTCCTCGACCTCACGCTGCAAAAACGCCTTCAGCTCGTCCGCGTGGGGGTCACCGGTCACGACGGGGTCAAAGTGGATCGTCGCGATCAGCCCGTCCTCCACAAGCAGGTCGCGCTCAATGCGGTCAATGACATCGTGACTGTGCATGACGTCGTCCTTAGCGTCCATTTCCAGATGGAAGCTGACCAGGCGGCTGCCGGGGCCGTAGTCGTGGATCATCAGATCGTGCACGCCGAGCACGCCGGGATAGCTCAGGGCCTTTTTCTCGATATGCTCGACCAGATCCGAGTCAGGCGCCGCACCCAGCAGCGGATTGATGGTGTCTTTGACGAGCATTGCACCGCTGTACAAAATGAACGCCGCCACACCGATACCCATCAGTCCGTCAATGCGGGCAAAGCCGGTGAGCTTTGTCAGAATCGTGGCTGCCAGAACCGCTGCCGTCGTGATGACATCGTTGCGGGCATCGGCGGCGGTGGCCAGCAGCGTTTCCGAGTCGATGGCCGTGCCGATCTGCCGGTTCAGCCTGCTCATCCAGAGCTTGACGAGGATGGACGCAAGCAGTACTGCAACCATGAGCCAGCTGAAAGCGACCTCCGTCGGGTGCAGAACCTTGGCAAAGCTCTCCTTCAAAAGCTCCACGCCGATGACCAGGATCATGACAGAGACCGCCAGCCCGGCCAGATACTCATACCGGGCATGGCCGTAGGGATGCTCCGAGTCCGCCGGGCGCGCGCCGAGCTTGAAGCCGACGAGGCTGACGATATTGGAGCTGGCATCGGACAGGTTGTTCATGCCGTCGGCGGTGATGGCAACGCTGCCGGTCAGTACACCGACGGCGATCTTGCCGCCCGCCAGCAGTAGGTTACACACCACGCTGACGATGCAGGCCAGGTTTCCGTAGGCCGTGCGGACGGCGCGATCCGCGGTGCTTTTATAATTTTTGACGAAAGTCCGTATTAAAAGCTGAATCAGTGGGAATGCCCCCCTTTTTTAGAAAAAGACAGACCTTGTAAGGGTCTGCCTTTTGGTTGGTTATAAGTTCTTGCCTCCTCTGGGAGGGGGCCAAGGAGAAAAATTACTTCCGCACGATGCAGGCATCGCGCTCGGGGCCGACGGAGATATACTTGATCTTGCAGCCGACCAGCTCCTCCAGACGTGTGACATAGTCCTGAGCAGCCTGGGGCAGGTCCTCAAACCTGCGCACGCCGGTGATGTCGCAGTGCCAGCCGGGCACAGTCTCGACAACGGGCTGGGCGTCGTCCAGCGTCTTGCCCATGGGGAAGCGGGTGGTCGTGCTGCCGTCGGTCAGCTTGTAGGCGGTGACGATGGGCACTTCCTCCATGTAGTCGAGGACGTCCAGCAGGGTCAGGGCCAGTTCATCGCAGCCCTGGCACTGCACGCCGTAGCGGCTTGCCACAGCGTCGAACGGGCCGACGCGGCGGGGACGGCCCGTGGCGGCGCCGTACTCATGGCCGTGCTCACGCAGCACGTCCTTTTCTGCCTCGGTCATAGCCAGCTCCGTGGTGAAGGGGCCCTCACCGACGCAGGAGGAATAAGCCTTCATAATGCCGATGGAGAGGTTCAGCTTGTGGCCCGGGATGCCCGCACCGATGGGCGCATAGGCGGACACGGTGTTGGAGGAAGACGTGTAAGGATAGATGCCGAAGTCGATGTCACGCAGAGCGCCCAGCTGGGCCTCGAACATGATCTTCTTGCCCTCGCGGTCAGCCTTGTCCAGATAGTCGCCCACATCGCAGATGTAGGGGGCAAACAGCTTGGAATATTTCTCGCACCAGGCCCACATCTCGTCAACGCTGACAGGCTTCTGGCCGTAGATCTTCTCCATGGTCAGGTTCTTGGACTCGACGATGGTCTCCAGGCGCTTCCTGACACCGGCGTCCATGTGGACGAGGTCGCCCATGCGCAGGGTCTTTTTCATATACTTGTCGCCGTAGCTGTAGGCGATGCCGCGCTTGGTGGAGCCGAACTGAGCGCCGGTCTTGGACAGGCGCTCCTCCTCAAGGCCGTCCTGTGCGACATGGAACGGCATGGTGATGGTCGCACGGTCAGAGATTTTCAGGTTTTTGGGGCTGATCTCAACACCCTTCTCGGTCAGGGAGGCGATTTCCTTCTCGAGGTGCTCGGGGTCGATGACCATGCCGCCGCCCATAACGCAGACAACGTCGGGGCGCAGAATGCCGGAGGGAATCAGGTTCAGGACGAATTTGCCGCGCTCGTTCTTGACGGTGTGGCCTGCATTGTCGCCGCCCTGATAGCGCGCAACAATGTCATAGTCCTGGCTGAGCAGGTCGACCATGCGGCCCTTGCCCTCGTCGCCCCAGTTGATGCCGGTAATGGAAGTAAGCATACGTTTCTACCTCTTTTGTAAGTAAATAGGCATTTCAGCCTTTTCCGGAATCTCCGGGATCCGCTGCCGTCCTGTATTATACCATATTTGTCAAGAGAATACTATAGCTGTTTTGTACAAGATTCAAATGTTTTCGTTGGCGCAGTTGCAGGGGCAGATCAATGCTTAGAGAGCTTCGCGTACTCGGCATAGGGGATCTTTGCGCCGTCCGCAGTCTGGACATAGGTGCTGTCAAGCTGCTGTTTGAAGGCCGCGCGCATATCGGCCAGATACTCCTTGCGCAAAGCGTCGCGCTCGGCGGTCTCACGCTCGGTCAGACCGATGGCCTTGGCCTTTTTTGCCAGCGCGTTGATGCGGTCAATTTTGGATTTTTCCATGGTGTATGTCTCCTTGTTGTTTGTCTTTTTGTCATTATACCACATTTTCACAGCAATTTCATTTTACTTTTCCGAAAAATCGTGTATAATAAGAAAGTATACAATTTTGAAAAAGACAGGAGAATTCCATGAAACTGAAGAATTTCCGCCGTGTGGCAGCCCTTGGCATGGCTGTCGGCATGACTGCTGTGCTTGCGGCCTGCGGCAATACCGCTGACACCGCCGCCTCCTCCGAGGCCGCTGAATCTACCGCCGAGACGGCTGACACCGCCGAGAAGGCCAGCGCTGAGACCGCGGACGCCGAGTACGCCTATCTGGCTGATTTCAGCTTTTCCGATGCGTTTGACGAGAACGGTTATCTCAAGGGCGTGACCGCCACCGATTATGTCACCCTGCCCGACGACTACGCAGACATCACGATCAGCGCCGACCTGGGCCAGGTCAGCGACGACGACATCAATGATTACATTGATTCCAACGTGCTGTCCAACTTTGCGACCACGAATGAGGTCAAGGACCGCGCAGCCGCGGACGGCGATACGGTCAACATTGACTACGTGGGCCGCATCGACGGCGTTGCTTTTGACGGCGGCGACACCAAGGGCAGCGGCGCTGACCTGACTTTGGGCAGCGGCACCTACATTGACAACTTTGAAGATCAGATCGTCGGCCATACCCCCGGCGAGACCTTTGACGTCACGGTCACCTTCCCCGAGGATTACGGCAATGAGGACCTGAACGGCAAGGAAGCCGTCTTTGAGACGACCCTGAACTACATCAAGGAGTCCGTCACCCCCGAGCTGACCGACGACTGGGTCAAGGAAAATCTCGGCGAGAGCATGAGCCTGAACAGCGTCGATGAGCTGAAAGCCTTCGTCAAGTCCACGATGCTCTATGACAACCAGGCCAGTGACGTTTACACCGACCTGCATGACAAGGCCAGCTACGCGGACGAGCTGCCGCAGACCGCGCTGGACTACTACCGCGATGTGCTGCTGTACCGCATTTACACCAACGCCCAGAAATACGGCACCGACATGAACACCCTGCTTTCCTCCGGCATGATGGGCAGCAGCTATGACAGCGTGGATGCCTATCTGGCAGATGCCAACGACAGCATCAAGTCCATCACCCAGCAGGCCCTGCTGATGCAGGCCGTGGCCGAGAAAATGGGCTTCAAGTGCGACACCGCCACCATGAACGCTGACTTTGGCCGCTACTACGGCACCACCGACCCGAGCCAGTATGTCTCCGCCTACGGTGAGAACTACATCAAGATGAACGTTCTGCAGAGCGACGTCATGCAGAACCTGATCGACAACGTCAAGTACGAATAAGCGGTAAGCGCCGCCGCACTCCCGGTTTTGCACCAGGAGTGCTTTTTTGTTGCTTTTTGCGGGGGAAACCTTTATAATAAAGGTATTCTGAACAAGGAGTCCTTCCCTATGCCTCTTATCATCCCGAAAGACCTGCCTGCTTACGAGGAATTGCAGCAGGAAAATGTATTTGTCATGCACCAGGAGCGCGCGATGAGCCAGCATATCCGCCCGCTGCGCATCCTGATTTTAAACCTGATGCCGACCAAGATCGTGACCGAGACCCAGCTGGCCCGCCTGCTGGCAAACAGCCCTTTGCAGGTGCAGGTCACCTTTTTGCAGACGGCGACCCACAGCACGACCCACACCGCGCCCGAGCACATGAAGGCGTTCTACAAGACGTTTGACGAGATCAAAAACGAGCGCTTTGACGGCATGATCATCACCGGCGCGCCGATTGAGGACCTGGACTACGAGGACGTTGACTACTGGGACGAGCTCTGCCGCATCATGGACTACACCAAGGAGAACGTCTACTCCACCATCCACCTGTGCTGGGGTGCGCTGGCGGGGCTGTACTACCACTTCGGCATCCCCAAGGTGCATCTGGACAAGAAGATGTTCGGCGTGTTTGAGCATCGTGTGACACGCCCCTCCAACCCGCTGGTGCGCGGCTTCGACGAGGTATTCTACGCCCCGCACAGCCGCTGGGCCGGGCTGGACCGCGCCGCCATCGACGCCTGCGGCGACCTGCGCATTCTGGCCGAGAGCGACATTGCCGGGCCGATGCTGCTTTCCACCGAGTCCGGGCGGCAGATCTTTGTCATCGGCCACCCCGAGTACGACAAATATACGCTGGACAGGGAGTATAAGCGCGATGTGAAGGCCGGCAAGCCCATCAACATCCCGTGCAACTACTACCCCGACGACGATCCGAGCCGCGACCCGCTGTTCCGCTGGCGCGCCCACGGGTATCTGCTGTACACGAACTGGCTGAACTACTACGTGTATCAGGACACGCCGTATGATCTGAGCCGTCTGGAAGCGTTGGAGAAGTAATAGCCCATTTGTAGGGACGGATGCCTGCATCTGCCCCCTACAGGTTCCCCGTTAGTAGAATTTTGTCTCAAGGAGCTTACTATGCCCAAAATCAGCGCCTGCATTGTGGCGTACTGTGATTATGACGAGGTCTGCGCCGCGGTGCGCAGCATCCTGCACTATACCCCTGCCCCGGATCTTGCCCTGTATGTCGTGGACAACGGCAGTCCCGACGGCTGCGGCAGGCAGCTGGCAGAGACGGATTTCGGCGACAGCCGCGTGACTGTGCTGCCGTTGGAAAAGAATATCGGCTTCGGCAAGGGCCACAACTATGTGCTGGATCGTCTGACCAGCGACGTACACTTTATTCTGAACCCGGACATCCTGCTGACCGGCGACGTACTGGAGGACATGGCCGCGTGGCTGCTGGCCCGGCCCGGGGCCGCCATGGCAACGCCCCAGCTGCGCTACCCGGACGGCAAGCTGCAGCACCTGCCCCGCCGCAAGCCGACGCCCTGGCTGCTGCTGGCGCGGCAGCTAGCCCCGAAGCTCGGCGGCTGCTTTAAGAAGGCCGACGACCACTACACGATGCAGGATGAGGATCTGACCGTGCCCCGCCGCATCGAGTTCTGCACCGGCAGCTTTATGGCCGTGCGCACCGATGTGTTCAAGGAAATCGGCGGGTTTGACCCCGGGTATTTCATGTATGTGGAGGACGCTGACCTGACCCAGAAGGTGCTGCAGAAGGGCACCGTCTGGCTGGCTCCGCAGTTTTCCGCCATTCATGCGTGGCACCGCGCCCCCATGCGCGACGCAGGCAAGTTCAAGATGCAGCTTGTCAGCATGGGACGGTATTTCAAAAAGTGGGGCTGTGGGAAAGGGACGGTATGACCCTGCCGACATTTCGGAACTTGTAGGGACAGATGCTCACCATCGGCCCCTACAACGCCAAGAGCAGCGCAAAAGCAGCGTAAGAACAGCTCCGGTTGTTTCTCTTGACAAACCCGCGTTCCTATGCTACAGTAAGAATATCGCAAGGCCGCTGACCGACGGGATATTGTGGGGCTTACCACAGGGGACGCGGCGTTATCACTTGCCTTTTAAGCCGACCGTCTGGGCTGCATACACTGGAGTATGGTGTGTGCAGCCCTTTATTGTTTTTTACAAAAACGGAGGAATCGTACAATGTTGAGCGACATCGAAATTGCCCAGGCCGCCAAAATGCAGCCCATCACCGAAATCGCCGCCAATCTGGGCCTGCAGGGCGAGGACGTCATCCCCTACGGCCACTACAAGGCCAAGCTGAACCACAAGCTGGCCAAGGCTGACAAGCCCGTGGGCAAGCTGATCTTAGTCACCGCCATCAGCCCCACGCCCGCGGGCGAAGGCAAGACCACGACGAGCGTCGGTCTGGCGGACGCCATGAACGCGCTGGGCAAAAAAACGATGCTCTGCCTGCGTGAGCCGTCGCTTGGCCCCGTGTTCGGCATCAAGGGCGGCGCTGCCGGCGGCGGCTATGCTCAGGTCGTGCCGATGGAGGACATCAACCTGCATTTTACCGAAGATTTTTCGGCGGTAGAGAAAGCGAACAATCTGCTTTCTGCCTTGATAGACAACGATATTCAGTTGAAAACCGGGGGGCTGGGCATCGATCCCCGTACGGTGCTGTTCAAACGGGTGATGGATGTAAACGACCGCGTGTTGCGCGAGGTGATCGTCGGACTGGGCGGTACGGGTAACGGCATGCCGCGTCAGGAGGGCTTCAACATTACTCCCGCTTCGGAGGTAATGGCCATCCTGTGCCTGTGCAGCGGGATCGATGATTTGAAACAGCGCCTGGGCAATATCCTGGTCGGTTTTTGCCGGGACGGTCGTGCAGTGTATGCCCGGGAAACGGGCGGGGTGGGAGCGATGGCCGTTTTGCTCAAGGAAGCGATCAAACCCAATCTGGTGCAAACCATCGAAGGGAATCCCGCCATCATTCATGGAGGTCCGTTTGCCAATATTGCTCAGGGAACGAATTCCGTACTGGCAACGAAGATGGGACTTTCGCTTTCAGATTTTGTCGTCACGGAGGCTGGTTTCGGTTTTGACCTGGGTGCAGAAAAATTCTTCGATATCAAGTGTGTCAAAGCCGGTCTGAATCCGAGCGCCGTCGTTCTGGTCGCCACGATCCGGGCGCTGAAATACCATGGAGGCGTGAAAGTCGAAAATCTGAAAGAAGAGAATACGGCAGCATTGAGAAAAGGAATCGAAAATTTGGAAAAGCATGTTGAAAATATGAAGAAATTCAATATTTGCCCCATCGTTGCTTTGAACAAATTTGTCACCGATACAGATGCTGAGATACAAATTGTTGCAGACAAATGCAAAGAACTGGGCGTGCCCATGGAAGTAGCGGAAGTTTGGGCCAAGGGAGGTGAAGGAGCTGAGAAACTGGCAATCCTGGCAGCCAAAGTAGCCGAACAATGCGTATGCAAACTAAAACCGCTCTACGAATGGAGCTGGGATATCGAAAAGAAAATAGAAACCATCGCCAAAGAAATCTATGGAGCTGCAGCTATCGATTATACAGCACAAGCCAAAAGCGATTTGAAAAAAATCATCGCTCTGGGATTGGATAAACTCCCGGTTTGTATCGCCAAAACACAGAAATCATTGTCGGACAACCCGAAATTACTTGGCCGTCCGAAAGATTTCGTGGTAACGGTACGTCAGATCGAGATTGCATCTGGAGCTGGATTTATCATCCCGATCACGGGTAGCATCATGAGAATGCCCGGTTTACCGGATATTCCCGCAGCTGAGAAAATTGACATAGATAACAACGG
>ERZ773181.2120-NODE-2120-length-13902-cov-15.807684_pt1 | contig 13902 bp, 10 predicted proteins | sample MGYA00581001_ERZ773181 | MGnify/ENA primary metagenome ERZ773181 (study PRJEB29015, sample SAMEA2737780) | human gut metagenome | biome: human gut; feature: human-associated habitat; material: faeces | place: China | collected 2012 ... | reverse complement strand
TTCCTCGGAGGGTGTCGCAGCTTCCCGCACCAACGCCGCTGTCGGCTCATTGGGTGCGGTCGGTGTCAGTTGCCCATCATGCCGGTGATTGAACAGGCTGAAAGTGCCGTCCACATACTCCGAAAGCCGATCCTTTGCGCGGCGGATGGAATCATAGGAACGGTCACTCTCGTCCGTCCCATCCAGCCGGGAGGTCAACGCCGCCAGCATTTCCGCAGTCTTGCCCTTATCTTGCAGCTGCTCCTCGATCATGGGAAGCGCATCGTAATAATCCGCACCCTTGGGATAGGGACGCGGAACATCGTCCGGCGCATTGTAAAAACCGTTATAGACGATTCGAGCCAACCGCCCACGCTCATATTCCGGGATCTTTGCGATAGCGTCCTCGCCAGGGAATCGTTTCTGCGCGATCAGGCGCTCATATTCCTTGACCACATTGGGGATGGTCAGATGGACGGTATCATATTTCTTGGAATGGTAGTCCCGTTCGTAGTCCAGCCCCTTGTAAGTCTTGGTGTATCCATACCCGGCGCGGGCTCCGCCGCTGTACTCGCCAAAGCTGCCCTTGATGAACTTCTGACGTTCCTCCGGCGTGTGGGGATAGCAGAAGTGGGAATAGATCGCCAGCCGACTTTCGACGCCCTCCCGCAAAAAATAATGGTCGATCTCGTCTTGTGTGATGAACATTTTGCATTGCCGCAGGAAGCTGGGCTGAGCATCAAAGTGTCGTTCCTCGTATAGCAGGTCGTTGAGGATGATGCCGATGCGGTGGGTGTTATACGCTGAAAGACGGTAACGCAGAATGGATGGATCATCATAATAAGCGTCGAGAAAAGCGTGGTATTCCTGCGCCAGCATTTGTAGGCCACCATCCGTCTTTGCGAACGCGACCATGTCCTCGTCCAGTTCCGGGTAGCCCTTGTGCTGGTCGTGGATGGCCAAAGTCTGCGGGAGCAGCCCCATGTCCCGGCCTTCCTTGGTCAGGTCACGGGCTGTCATCAGGAGGGCGTCCATTGCTTCGTGCAGCACCTTGTCAGGGGCCTGTGTCAGTTCGGCGGCGGAGAGATAGATCCCGGCCCGTAGCAGCCCCAAAATGCGGCCCGCCGCCAGTCCCCATGAGACCACGGTTTTGCTGTATCCGGTGCGGACGCTGTCGCCTTGGGCGAGGTGGATGCCGTCCTCCAGAAACCAAACGGCATATTTGCGGCCTTCGTACTCGATGCCGCGCCCATTTTCTGTGCCAAACTCCCGACGCAGAAACGCTATATTTTCCTGTTCAGAATGCTCCCGCATATAGAACATCGCAATGCGTTCGGCGCTGCCGGGTTCGTTTCCGGCTGTGTAAAGCGCCTGGTCGATGACCTCCTGCGGCACCGTGCGGGCCGGGGCCAGAATGCCAGAGGGCGCGTCTGCTGGAGCCTCGTACACCGGGGCGTCGCCGCCCATGTCGAATAGGGCAAGCTGCTCTGCGACGATTGGGGCGTTTTGCAGCCCCAGCTTGATCTTGTACTCGCCGCGCTCGATCAGGCCCTCGGTCATTTCGGTGATGACCGACCATGAAAAAACGGACTCTGAGGTGCGGGAGAGGTAGTTGCCCTCCCACATCAATAGTCCGTCTTTCTCGGCGTGGTAGCCTGTCCGAACACCATCGGTCAGTACCTCCACCCATATATCGTTGTAGCTGTTTTTTAAGAACTCCGTGCGTTCCGCAAGGCTCTTGTGCGCTTGAAAGTATTCAAAAATCTCCTGTCGCTTGTGCTTGCGCCCGCCGTTGTCCAGCAGATTCGCTTCAATGAGGTGCATATCCAGAAAGGCGGGCAGTTCTGCGGCATTTTGCTGTGCGGTGTCATGCTCCAGCGCAAAGGCTACTGCCTGTTCCTGTGCCTTTTCGTCCGGGTAATCACCGTAGACGCGGAGGCACTGGTGTGTTTCGGCATCATAGACGGCAGCGCCGTCATAGGCAAAACCATCTTCCTCCATCGTACCGGCAACATAGCCCTGCGCCGCGGCCTCCGCTTCTTCCAGCGTTTGATAGTCCAGCTTATCGTCAAAGCCGTTTTCAAAATGGTGATAGGCAGCGACCTGATAGGGTGCGGCCATCTGCGCGGCGTAGCGGTCAATTGCTTCTTCTGTCAGCCATTCCGGTTTTTCCGGGAGGGCATCATGCAGCTCTCGCATTTTCTTGATCTGTGCGTAAACGCTGCCCGCCCAAAGGTGCTTCTCGCTGCGTCCGCCTGCGCCGAGGAAATACTCGCAGTCGGCGCGCAGGCGGTCCAGCAGCGCGTAGTCCCCGCTGCGATCCGCCGAGTCCCCGCCAGCCAGCTTGGGATAGGTCTCGCCCAAAAGTTCCTGATGCAGCCTGGTATGGAATGCGGGCATATCGTAATAGAGCTTGGCAAGCCGCAGATCGCCGCTTTCGCTGACGATGCGCCGGATTGCCTCCGCCCCCTCCAAGAATGCGTTCTCCCGGTCTGAATTGCGGCAGGCGTTTCCAAACGTCGCATCTTTCATCAGGGCGTCGCCCACGGTTTGTTTGTACTGTGCAAACAGCTCCTTTACCGTGGGTTGAGGGGAGTCGGCAGAGGAAAAGGCAGGAAGCTCATCACTTCCTGCCTTTGCGGTTTCTTCTTGATTTAGCTGTAGATCAGGTCGTTCAGCACCAGCTCCTCCGCGCTGTGCCGGAGATTGTTCATCAACCCCATCCAGCGCAGGGGATCGACCGCCTTCAGTTCCTCCGTCACGCCCTCGGTCTGTGCCATCTGCGCCACGGTCTGCTCCACCATCTTCCGCGCGGTCTGCTCGATCTCTGCCAGATGCTCCGTCAGCTTGCCGCTGGTCTTGAGGTTGGTGTAAAGCACTCTGCGGCGCTTCTTCAGGTACTCTCTCCGCAGCTCCGCGTACTTGCCCAGATGCACCTCCGGCGTCTGCGGCATCAGCAGGTTCGGCACCTGAAAGCCATCCTGCATCCTGTAAGTGATCTCCATGCTGTTCGCTCCTTTCATGGGGTGTTTCGTGTTGTTCTGTGCGGTCATCATAACCGATTCTCGTGCGGTTTGCAAAAAATTGATCCCGCTGAGCCTGCATGACCGTTCGGCTGATCTCCCGCAGGCCCATCTCTGCGATGTCGCTGGTGGCGATGCCCAGGGCGTTGATGGTGGGCGGTGTGTTGAATTCGTAGACATGGGCGAACTCATCCGGTGAAAAATAATCGTCCGCGTTCAGCCCCAGCCGGGTCATCAGCATATAGGCCACGCTGACTTCCAGCGCGTCCCGGTAGAACACCTCTAAATTGAGGTCGTCCAGTTCCTCCAGCAGGCTGTCCTCCCGACACTCCCGCAGGTCTTGCAGGTAGTCCGGGAAGTTGTCCGCTACGGCGTTGTGGCAGGCGGAGCGCACCGCGTCCGCAAGATTTTCTTTTTCGGCCAGGTTGCCGAAGGTGGCTTCTAAGGTTTCGATGACCTCCGGCTCAAAGGCCGGGTGCATCGTCCAGATGGGCAGCGGACGGGCAAAACGGGACGCATGGGTGTCGGAAACATCAAAATAGAGCTTCAAGCAGTTTTGCCCGTCATCGCCAAATACGGCGATGCTCTTGGCCCCACGATTGACCCAGCGGCCAAACTGACGGTTCCAGCGCTCCATCTCAAGGACCGCCGTGGCGTCCGGGCGCTGGGCGTAGATCAAAAGCTGCTCATCAAAGGGGCATTTGTAATTGTAGCAGGCGGCGCGGAGAAAGCCCGTCCAGCTTTGATAGCTGCCGGTGACGCTCTGCACGGTCTGGTCATAAAGCTCTGTGATAAGCTGAAATTTAGTAGGCAAGTTGGCACCTCCTATCTCTCCGGCTCTGTTCGCTTTTTCACTTGGAGCCGGTCACTCTTTTGCTGCTCTTTTTGGGCCTTTTCAAACGGTTTCCGCTGGTAACAGTAAATATAAAACTGATAGTCACTTTTAACTGGCGTGCAGCGGAGCATATACACATACTGTTTGGTTTTTACCATGAAGCCACAGGAGGGAAGCAACGCGCCCTTGATGGCGCAGATTCGCTCATACCGGTTGCAGTAGCGGTTCATGCTGTCGAAGTCACGCAGCGGGGAGTCCGGCTGCTCCCGCAGCCAGTTCACGGTGCGGTCGATGTCCGCCTTAAACTCCGGCGTATTCAGCGCGTCTTGCTGGTGGGGCCACCATGTTGTATAAAACTGCTTGCCGCTTCCAAAATCACCCCGCAGGTGTCCCACGCAACCTACGGTCTTGTCCTGTTCCTCACTGCGGGAGAAGTAGAGAGCGTGCAGCACAGGCTCATTGACACTGTAAAAGTCAATGACATCCTTATCGCTGGCGGGATATTTCTCCTGAAATTCCGCAAGGGTACGGCATCCGCCATCTTGAAAGGAAAGGCTGTCGTTCTCCAGTGGAATCCACCCATCAATGGGAAGCTGGAACGGCTCGCGTGTGAGGACGGTGCCATAGAAGTTGACCATGAGGCTTCGGGACAGTTCAATGGGTTCGCCCCAATCCTCATCCCCATGGCGCAGCTCGTAGCGATATACACCCTCCGGCACGGTGGCTCGGTCAATGCGGCATTCTGTAAATAATGCCGGTCGGTCAAAAATCGTGACTTCCTGGTAGGTCACCTTCTGCGCGTCATAGCTCATCTGGCTTCACCTCTCTCTTTTTTCGGCGTGGTGCGCTTTTTTTCATATTCTCTCAGCTTTTCTTTCGCCCAATCCGGTATCTTTTCTGGATTGGCTACGCCAAGAATGTCGGAAGCGTCCCAACGGCAACGCTCACCGGAATACAGCTCCTGAAAGAAAACCGCACGTCCACGGGAACCGGGCGTACAGCCGAAGCCACTTATTGCAAAACCGAGTTGACAGTCTGCTGTGCGGTATTCTGGAGCAAGGCTGGTGGGGCGGAGAACGATCAGCTTTCCTTGCAGAGATCCCTCTGATGGAGGAAGGCAAGCCTCCGCGCCTAAAACGGCATAGGGGACATTTCGGGCCGCACGGAATGCTTTGACTTTTTCGACCTGTGCCTGCAAGCGATTCAAAAAGGTTTCTGCAATTTCCAGATAACTCTTACAGGCAAGTGCTTCGGGATACATTGTTTCTCCGAGAAAATTGTACTGCTGATAGCAGGTCATATAGGTTTCGTCCTTTGGATTGAACCCCATAAGCAGAACGCGCCCACCCATACGAATGGACTGTATGATCTCGTAGTCACCGGCTTTGTCGGGTTCTGCGCTTTTCTGCTCCCTGTACCCAAGCCGCTCCGCTTTATCCCGCAAGATAAGGTCTTTGAGATACGCGCCCTTTTCGGGCTGCTGTTCAAACCAATCTCGGACTTCTCCATCGCCAAGGGAAAGCTGGAAAGTAAATCTCATGATTTTGCTGCGATATTCGTCATTCTTTTCTTTTCGTTTCTGATAGTTCGTCATCGTGCTTCACCCCGATCCTTATGTTTCTTTTTTTGCCGCTTCTGCTCCTTTTCCAATTCTTCCAGCGTTTTTGCTGGCTTGCCATCAAAGGAGATCAGAACATTTTGCTTCGGTGTGCCTTGCAGCATGGTTTCCACTTCACTGCACTCCTGCTTTTCTGTCATAGTGCTGTCCTTTCCAGAAGATAGAAAAACAGAGATCTGAGCATCTTCCGCTGCAAATCTCTGATCCAATCGTTCTACTGTCCAATTTTGCTTGAATTGTCCCAAAGGGTTATGCCCGAATTGGGCGATGGCCCGCTGATCCATATCGCGGAGCCTTTTCCATAATTCCGGGTGGTGATGCCGCAGCTTTCTCAGTTCGTCGATCCGCTGGAGGGGACAGCACCAACATGAACAGCGGTGGTAGATCTCATATAATCCGCCCCAATCATAACCACGGTCGTAACATATTTGCAAAGCCTCTGCTTCGGTGATACCCCAGTCCACCAACGGATATTGCTCATTTTTGATCCGCTTCGGCTCATCTGCCGCGATGCCGACATAGTGGAGTGCCTGATACTCCCCCTTGAGCCGGTTGACCTCCTTGCTGATAAGATGCGTTTTAAGCTGCCCCGTACACCATCGTACCTTAACGCCGGGCCAGCCGTTTCCGTAAAGCGGAACACCCAGCCTTTGCCGGTTTTCGATGGAAGATGGCTTTTGCTTTTCTTCCTCGAACATCAGGTATTCAAAGCCTTTTGGGTGACGGAGCATGGTGATGTGGATACCACGCTCCCGGTAAAGGTAGTCATCCACCTTGCGGATATGGTCATACATTTCCGGAAATTCCATGCCCGTGTCTGCCCAAAGGACCGTGTTTATGGGCAAACCTCGTTCAATCATCAGCAAGAGCATAGCCGTACTGTCCTTACCGCCTGAGAGGGACACTGCATGAAAAATCTGCTTGTTGAATGAAATCACCTCCAATTTGCTCATGAAAAAAGCCGCCTGTTTCGGCGGCTGCAATGCAAAACGGCACGGTTTCCCGTGCCGTTTTCATTGAAATCTTCTGTTCCGACAAGTAGTGCAGATTCGTAGTCATTCTATGACTTCACGCTCCATTCGCAAGTACTTTTCGCGCAGATACCATGCCTGTTCAGGGCTGATGATCCGGTTTACCTCTGCGCTATTGATGTCGCTTTGCAGAGAACAGTAATCGCAATCCCAGAGATAATATTCTTCACCACGATCCAGTTTATTCCATGCGCTGACCATAGCTTGGATTGACTCCTGCAAAAACTCCGGCAAATTCTGTTCCCAATCACTGTGACCATTGGCATTGTTTTTTCTATCGTCTTGCAAAGTCACTTGCGGCACCTCACTTTTCGTTGATGCTCGCATCATAGCAACACGCCAGTCCGATGTCAACAAATGCCCCGGCAGAAGCATTATCGACTCATCTCCTGCTGCCGCTTGCGGTGCCAGCCCTCCAGCAGCTTGATAATGACATCTTCCATCTGCTTTGGGGTGTAGCTGGCGGGGAAGTATTTTTGCAGCCGGTCATTGCGGATCGTGACCTTGCGCTCCAGCGGCTTTTCCTCCCGCATGATGAGGTCGATGATGTTGTTTTCCAGCTTGCCCTCACTACTGAGCTGCTTGAGCCGCTGGGCCTGTCCCAGCGACGGGGATACCTCGTCGCGCTCCATGACCAACAGGAGGTAGGTCTGCTCTTTTTCGGACAGGTGGGAGAGGAAATCCGCCGCGGGAACGAACTTGAGCGTTCCTGCGTCCACTGCGTCCAGCAACGGAGGGATCAGCTTATTCAGGCGCACATAACGCTGAATTTGCATACGGCTTTCGTTGACCTGCTCTGCCAAAAGTTCGACAGAAAAGCGCCCTTGAAAATTCTGCCCAACTTGGGCAGAATTTTTAGAAGGCCGTCCAGCTTGCCGTTTCATGGCGTCCAGCTTCAGCTTGTAGGCTTTGGCTTTCTCGCTGGGCAGCAAGTCCTCGCGGTTGATGTTGTAATCCACCACCAAAATGTCCGCTTCCTCGTCGCTGTAATTGCGGACGATGACGGGGCGGGTATCCAGCCCCACCGCTTTCGCGCAGTAATCCCGCCGGTGACCGGAAATGATCTCATATCCGCCGCCCTCACGGGGCCGGACGATCAGAGGCTCCGCAATGCCGATGTGCTCAATACTGTCCATAAGCCGCACCAGATCAGGCGTGGGGCGGTCGATGGTGTACGGCTGGCGGGAGTATGGGAAAACCTCTGCTGCGGGAACGATCTGAATCCGCTCCTGCCGGTCGGCCTCACGCTCTGCGTCCGTTTTGAACAGGTCATCGTACCGGGTCAGTTCGATGCCGCTTAATTTGCTTGCCAAGGCTCAACACCTCCCTCGTCAGATTTTCATACGCCAGCGCCGCCTTGCCGCTGCGGTCGTGGTCGTAAATGCTTTTGTTTTCCACGCTGATCTCCGCTGCCTTGATGGAACGGGGAATTTCGCTTGTGAACACATGACCGCCATAGGTCTTGCGAATGAGCGCGTTGATCTCCCGCGCCAGCGTGGTGCGGCTGTCCACCATGGTCAGCACAATGCCGTCCACCTCCAGCTTCGGGTTGAGCTGCCGTTTCACGCGGGTGATGGTTCGCAAAAGCTGCTCCAGTCCCTTTGCGGGGAGATATTGCGCCTGCACGGGGATAATCACGCTGTCCGCCGCAGTCAGGGCGTTGATGGTCAGCATACCGAGGGACGGCATACAGTCGATGAGCGCGTAGTCATAGCGGTCTGCCACCGTGGACAGATATTGCCGCAGCACCGTTTCGCGGCTCATGGTGTTGACCAGCGTGACCTCCAGTGCCGACAGCTCGATATTGGCGGGGACAAGGTGGACGCCGGATGAGTGGTGCAGGATACCCTCACCGGGGGCGATGGGCTGCTCTGCGATGATCTTCTCCATCAAAGTGGAGAGCGTGGGGGATAATTCGTCGGGCTGCGGCCAGCCCAACATCTGCGTGAGATTGCCTTGTGCATCGGCGTCGATCAGCAGAACTTTTTTACCTTGCCGAGAAAGACCAATGCCGAGGCTGGCGGCTGTGGTGGTCTTACCCACGCCGCCCTTCTGATTTGCCAGTGCGATTGTTTTCACGGGTTCGATGCTCCTTTCAGTCGTAAAATGGGTTTCAAAAAAGCAGAGCTGTTCGCTCTGCCTATCCGCTGTCATGGAAGTCGTGATTCACTTTGGCGCGGTAGTAGCTGCCGCAGGTAGCTGGGGCGTTGAACAGCATCTCCAGCAGATAGGCTTTGATGTTGCGAATGTCCGCGGTGCTCTCCCGCAGGCAGTCCAGCACATACTCGATGTGGGAGGAATCCAGCTTCAGAAAACGCTCCTTCACTAACGCCGTATAAAGCTGCTTTCCGCCGATCCGCATGAAGCTGTCCTGTGTGCAGAGGACCTCCAGCATGAGGTCCGCGATCTCGTCGATGTCGTCGTAGGGATGCTGCCGGCGCAGGTGGTCGTACTCGATATTTTCCCGAATCTCTTTTCGGTATTCCGCGATCACCTCCTCCGGCTGCGCGCCCGGATGGATAGATGAATCAGTATTACTCAACTCAGTATTATTCTTATCAGTCTTATTACACTCGGTTTTTCCGAGGTCTTGACTTCTGATTTTCCGAGGTCCAGACTTCGGTTTTTCCGAACTCTTGACTTCGGTTTTTCCGAAGTCTGGATTTCGGCAGCTCGGAGGCTCCGGTTTCGGTGTATCCTCGTCTGGTTCGTCCTCCATGCCCATGAAGCGGAGAACATAGATTTTCGCCGGTCTGCCAAGCCCCTGCTTGACCCGCCTTATGAGGCCCACGCCTTTGGCACTGTCCAGCTCCGCGAACAGCTTGACCGCCTTATCCGTCTTGCAGCAGAGCTGTTCGCACGCCTCCTCCAGCGTAAAGTAGATATACACATGGCCATCATCGTCCATCCAGCCGTTTCTCATGGACAGGCTCATGCGGTCCAGCATGAGGCCGTACAGCAGCTTCGCGTCGGTGGAGAGCCGCCGAAAGTACGGCTCGGTGATCAGGAGCTTGGGGATGCGGAAAAAGGCGTATTGCTCGGCGTCCATGCCGAGATGGTACGCAAAGATCGCCTGCGGCATATCTGACACCTCCGTTCTGCCACAGATTTTATCTATCTCTCAACGGCGGTCTGTGGTATAGTAAAAGGGAGCATTGCCACGCAATGCTCCCTTACCGTAACCGGACCTGCCGGTGGATTCTTATTCAGTTTGACTTAACACATCACTGTCAGCCGTTTGTCAAATAATTGTGTTTCCCGCATGGGGTTTTCCCTTGATTTTGCCCTTATCAGCTCACGCGGTCAAGGGTAACAGCGTATAAAAGAAGATAATTTCGGGTGGTTTTGATTTCTCAATAAACCCAGTGATTTCAATGCTTTGCGCCGATTTTGACGGTTGCTTATAACCGCTAATAACAGATGAAATATTTGGGCGGTGCGAACACGGGTTTGTCAAAGGAAGCATTTGCGGTATTGGAAAAGTGGGAGGCTGAGGCGCAAGGAAAAGGAAAAAACGAGCATGGTAATGGAGCCAATGACTTGAACGATATAGTTGAGTATATAAGTAAATGCATATTTGACAAATTCGGAAATTATAAAACAGAGCGTGAAAAAATACACCGGTTTTGCGAGAAACACAAAGACGATGAGCAATATGAATATTATGTTGCACAGGTTTTAAAAGCAATGGTGACACGATATAAAGCAATAGAAAAAGAGAAGAAACAAAAGAAGAACAGGGCGATGCAGAGACTCCATGTTACGTTTTCTCCTTTGGGCGAGGTCCTGGCTGGATTCTTTGCCGCTGGTAATCCGAACCTACTGTATCAATACTTGGGGGGCATATCTGACGAATTTCTATGTATTGCTAAAAATACATATTTAGATAGCGCATATAAGTTTTCAGAGGCTTTTTATATACGCAGACAGCAGCAGAGGTATCTTTCTGATGATATGATGACGGCAACATGCCGGATATTATTTGCAGATGAATCCATTACCGGCGATACCATTCTTGAGAAAATGAGAAATCCATTGCCGGAGTCGGTGAAAGCGTGGGGGAAAGATGCGTTTGGCTGCTGTCGGCTTGCACTGCTTAATATATGGAGAAGCGATAGCGTTCCGGCGACTGAAATTACAAAGCTCAGATTAGAACTTTTCGAGAACAGAAAGAGAATGCCGATTACAAACGAAACAGTTTCTACAATTGAGGAATTGTATGCGACCGATGAGGAGAATGGCTGGCTTGCGCTTGCCAGCACATTTAGAAAAAAGGAATTTTACGAGGATAGCTATTGGAAGGACTGGCTTGATGTGTTTTTGACCAGGCTCGGGGTGAAAAGAGTGGGACAGGCTATTCTGAGAGGGAAAGTAGTTAAGACCTTAAGAAGTGAACAGCTCATGAAAACAATAAAATCTGCGATTTTGTCAGGTGAATACGAAATTGCCCAAGGAATTATGCAGACAATGCTCTCAGATGAAAAAATTTCTGAGAATGAACTGAGCAAGCTACTCTATAATTTTACAATATCTCCATCGGGCCGTAATCTGACACATGAGCAAGCAAACTTTTTGAGCGTTTTTGCAAAGCGGCTTTCCAAATCAGAAGAGAGCGAACGATTGAGAAAACGTGCTGAGAAAATGTGCAGTCAAACGAGGTAAAATATGCTTACATATGAACAGATTGAGTTGATTCAAAATGACTTTCTCCAAGAGGCAATCCATTCGCCAAGACTGCTGATGGATATCGCATCTATGGAGTCCTATCTGGCAGAAAGCTATGGCGAACGAATTTTGATCGAATTGCTGCAGAACGCAGACGATGCGCAATCAACGAAAGCGATTCTTCTAAAGGAAAACGGCACGGTGATTTTCGCAAATAATGGCCGTCCGTTTTCAGCCGACGATCTGATGGCGATTTGCCGATCAGGAGCAAGTAAAAAAGACAGGGGGACTGATATTGGTTATCGGGGTGTTGGATTTAAGAGCACGACTGCGCTAACAAATGATATTATCATTTCATCTGGCGATGCAGCGTTTGAGTTTTCAAAACAAGAATGCGCCCAAAAGTTAAACTTAAAAATAAATCAGGTTCCAACTGTAAGAATCCCGTTAGCTTGTGATAAGACCAATATGGATGATAGCCTTTTGCGCCGCATTGAGGAACTACATGAAAAAGGTTATACAACAGTATTCATTTTTCAAAATTCCAAAGCGGATATTATTGATGAGGAGATTCGCACGTTTGACATTAGCAGTTTGTTGTTTTTGAGAAATCTTACTGAGTTGGTTATTGAAGGGACAGAATATAATGCTCGCAGAGAAGAGAGTGATGCGGGGCTAAATGTATTTCTTACAATGCAGGGATACTCTGCGCAATGGTGGCTGCCATTTGGCAAAAGTGATTGCAATTTTGCTTTTAAGGTAGAGAATGGTGAGGTTGTGGCCTGTAGTCCGAAAGAAGCGGTATATCATTGCTACTTGCCAACATTAGAAACCTGTCCATTCCTATTTAAGGTAAATGCGGATTTTTCAACAGACCCGTCCAGAAAACATATTACCTTGGATGCAAGAACAAAAGCGTGCCTACAGGAATTGGTTGCTTCACTTATTACACTTATTCAATCAATCACGGATGGGAATGTTCGGCAGAAAAAAGTATTGGGTATACTCACAAGCCGAAACTCTTATAACCAAGTAGCGTCTGAATTTTACGACCAATTCCACCGGCAAATGTTGAAAGAAGTATCCATCAAACTGCAAAATGGGGGAAGCGTAAAGATTTCAGAATACAGAGTTTTTGGAAATACCTTGTCCTTAAATGAGAAAGCATACATTCGAGAAAAATCGAATTACTTCTCTGCAGTTTCAAGTGTGTGCGATGGCGTTAGTTTTGAGCAGTTTGCAGAGTGCTACAGCAAGAGACAGTTTACTGAGAACGATTATCTGGCTCTCACAAAAGATACCGAATTTGTTCGAGAGTGCGATTCAAGGCTGCTGGCAAAAATTTACGCAATAACAGCTCATAGTTTCTATCAGCTCTCGAAGTTTGGCGAGGAGATGCCATCTTTTTCAGACTGCTTGATTCCAGAAGAGGGAAAGGTATTGCCCATAGAAGAGCAGAGCAGCACAGACGAGGAGTTTACTGAAACTTTGAAAAACTGTATTACAAAGGAAGAATGGAAATGGTTTGCTCCGCTTGCTAAAACGAATATAGAAGTTTTTGAAGAAGAAAAGAAACAGCCGAAGCGAGCAGTAAAGGCACCAAAGGCGACGCTAACGAAATGGAAATCGGCAGAACAGCAATGTGCAGATATTGAGAAGATTATGGGCAATAATGCATCATGTGTGGGCAATCAGAATTTGGGATATGATGTAGTCAGTAAGACACCAAATGGTGAAACAAGATACATTGAGGTCAAGTTATTATCTTCAGATTCTGGCACATTCTCGCTTACAAGTAATGAGTATGCAACGGCGCACCAATTAGGCGAGAGCTTTATTCTTTGCTTGATGGTTCAAAGTGAGACAGGCATTGCGGTTACATATATTCGCAATCCTATTGAAACAGTTCAGCTTGAAAAACGTGTTAAGCAGTGGGAGTGGTTCTGTAGTGGCTTTGACGGCGAACGACAGTTTTATCCGTACTAAAATGTGAGAGGATGATTACTGTGAGAAATATTTCCATGAGAATTCAACGCATGGTATTTGCACATACAAAATATTCTGCAAGCATAATCGTCATATCGATAATGCTCTTTATATTTCCTGAAATGATTCCTTGTTCACAAAATGCAGCTACAATCTGTAATAGTGCTGCAATAAGTTTACTGGCAGGACTTGCTGTAGCAATTTATACAAATTTAAAAGGCAAAACAATAAGTCAGCTCAACGATGCCTATGAAAAAATAGCAAGATTTGGTGAGGATGTGAATAAGTTGGTACAAAAAATGGACAATAAAGAAATAGAATTTAACGATGCAACAGGGAATTATATTTCGCTGATTAATGAACAGGTAGCAACTGCGGAAGAGTATGAGCATATTGAGAAATTGCTAATAGGGCCAAAGCCTGGGCTGGGTGATTGTGATCAACCGGTAGTTGATGAACTTGTACAGATGATTTTTAAATCAAACGGAGAACATTTAACAGAAGAAATCCAAGAAGAAATATGGTTGAGAATAAGGAACTCGCTTGCATATATGCAACGACAGAATATGCTTTGTGAGAGTATGGTACGGGGACGATTGGTTGATGCGAGCAGGGCGATATAGGTATCTACAAATATAATATGTCAAATCACAAAAAATGAGAGTCCTCTTTGTTTGGTACAAAATAAGCATAGCACCCGAAGCGTATAGGAAGCCTCGGAGGCTATGCTTATTTTTGTTATAATGGGAGGGCAATGGATGGACG
>ERZ773181.2113-NODE-2113-length-13928-cov-3.245080_pt1 | contig 13928 bp, 12 predicted proteins | sample MGYA00581001_ERZ773181 | MGnify/ENA primary metagenome ERZ773181 (study PRJEB29015, sample SAMEA2737780) | human gut metagenome | biome: human gut; feature: human-associated habitat; material: faeces | place: China | collected 2012 ... | reverse complement strand
GGATGGATTAACTCCCTTGAAAAAGAACACTGGCTTAAAAGCTCTATCTACACGTGCATAAAAAATTCGGCAAAAGAAATCGAAAAAGTAAACGAAATACAGCAACTCATTAATGCTCTGGAGAACTGCGAGTACATTACAGGTACGGAAGTTTCCGCAATAAATTTGGGCAACGGCAGTGCAAATATAAAAATTTCCCTTGAGCCTCATCTTTTTTACAAAATAATGGGCGAAAAAACCGGCATAGAAATAAAAGACGAATGCGATTTAATGGATTCAATGATGGATCTTTCAAGGCTCAAAGAAAAATATCAAAAAATAGCCGCAGCTTATGACGATGTGGACGAAACGGGCTATGGAATAGTAATGCCCTCAATGGAAGAGCTGCATTTGGACGAACCCGAAATAATCAAGCAGAACGGAAAATACGGAATAAGACTTCGAGCTTCCGCCCCTTCGATTCACATGATGAAAACTCAAATTCAAACCGAAGTCACCCCGATAGTGGGCTCCGAACAGCAATCAGAAGAGCTTGTAATGTATCTTTTGAGAGAATTTGAAGAAAACCCTGCAAAAATTTGGGAATCCAACATCTTCGGAAAATCCCTGCACGAACTTGTCAACGAAGATTTGCACAACAAACTTTACAGAATGCCTCCTGATGCACGAGGAAAAATAAAAGAAACCGTCGAAAGAGTAATAAACGAAGGCTGCAACGGACTTATTTGCATAATTTTATAGTGTTTTAATAGTTAAAAATACAAAAGTCATTTTAAAAAGGCTTTTGTGTTTTTTATTTTTTATCAAGATTCTTAATTACAGTGAAAAGTAGAAGAGTTATAAGGAAATTTTGATCCAAATATCAAATAAATCAAATTATTTGAAAATTTTTATAGGTTTTTACAAATATTGGCTGATGCGTTAACTTTACAGAACTTAAATAAAATAATTGACTTGATTGATAATTTTAATCTACGCTTCAAAAACAGCAAAATATTAAGTATATGATTGAAACTTTTGATTATTTTATAAAATTTGATATAATCATATAAAAACAATTCAAGGTAATTTTATGAAAAAGTATTTTGAAAATAAAAATGAGAAAATTCTTATAAGCATAGGCCTGATAATGTTTGCCATGCTTATCGGGTACAATGCGTTTTTTACTCCTAAAATGCCGTCGGTAGTGCAAAATTCCGGAGATATTATCGCAGACAAACATAAAAAAGATTCTGATCAAAAGGCTTCTAAAAATTATAAAATAAATCTTAACACCGCGTCAGAAGAAGAACTCATAGAAAATTTAGACGGAATAGGGCCGGCAATGGCTAAAAGAATAATAGAGTACCGCGAAACCAACGGCGGATTTTATTCTATCGAAGAGCTTATGAACATCAAAGGCATAGGCGAAAAAAGATTTGAAAAATTAAAAAACAGCGTAACGGTTAAATAAACTCTTTTAAAAATGTTGATTTTTATGTATAATCAATCTTCAGAGAAGTTTTTAGGAGGGCACTATAATTGGAATTTAAATTTGACACCCAGCTTTTAACAGAAGGCGAAAATCTTTCTGAAGAAGCAATCAGAAAACACATAACCGAAAATATAAAAAGGCGACTGTCTTATCGTAATCGGTGACAGCAATTTGATAAAAATACACTTTCATACGAATCTTGGAAATTACTGTAATATTGCAACGGCCTAGGCAGAATTTACGACATAGTTGTAGAAAACATGGAATATCAATCTGAAAATTTTAATAAATAAATTTATTTGAGGTAGTTTAAATTGAAAAAAATTATAACTGTTTTAATTTCTTTTTTTATGTGTGTATCGTTTTGCGGATGCGGAAAAACCGAAAAAAAATCTATGAATTTTGTAACTTCATGCTATCCCGTGTATGTAATGACTTTAAATCTTACTCAAGGAATAGACGATGTTCAGGTTTTAAATATGTCCGAGCATCACAAGGGATGTTTGCATGATTTTCAACTGGAATCGGAAGACCTGAAACGCATTGAAAAATCTTCCGCATTTATAATCAACGGAGCAGGTATGGAATCTTTCCTTGAAAAAGTAACAAATGAGCTTCCAACCGTAAAAATTGTGGATTCTTCAGCAGGAATAGATTTAATAGAAGATGAAGACTGTCACGAAGAACACCACCATCATCATCATGAATACAATCCTCACATATGGGTTTCAATCGAGAATTATATAAAACAAGTCAAAAACGTATCAAACGGCTTGATTGCTGCAGATTCACTTCACGAAGAGCAGTACAAAAAGAATGAAGAAGAATATGTATCAAAACTTATTAATTTGAAAAATGAAATGCACGCCAAACTTGACAATGTAAAAAACAAAAATATTGTTACGTTCCACGAAGCTTTCCCATATTTTGCAAAAGAATTCAATCTTAATATTGTTTCCGTCATAAACCACGACCCCGAAAACGAACCTTCCGCAAAAGAACTTACTGAAACAATAGATAAAATCAAAAAGACAAATACCTGTGCTCTTTTTGTTGAACCGCAGTACTCAAGCGGCTCTGCAGAAATTATTTCCAAAGAGACAGGTGCGAAAATATATACCCTTGATCCTGCAGTAACAGGGGACAATTCTAAAGATTCCTATATAAACGCCATGAAAAAAAATATGGAAGTGCTTGAATCCGCACTTAACTAACCAAAAAGGACATTAAAAACATGAACGAATGTCATTGCAGCGTAAAAATAAAAAATTTACAGGTAAAACGCGGAGGTCATATTATTCTAAATAATGTGACTCTTAGTGCAAATCACGGAGAAACTTTGGCTCTTATAGGTCAAAACGGAGCCGGAAAAACAACTCTTTTAAAGGCAATTCTTCACAGTTCGGAGTATAGGGGAGCAATAGAATTTTTTGATTCAAAAGGTAATAAAATCAGCTCTCCGAAAATAGGTTATGTTCCGCAAAGGCTTAGTTTTGATATAAATACTCCGATAACCGTTTTGGACTTTATCTGTGCAAATCACTCTTCAAGACCTGTATGGCTCGGACACAGCAAAAAATGCAAAGAAAACGCCTACAATGTTTTAAAACGTGTAGGTGCGGAAAATCATATGGAAAAACCAATAGGAAAGCTCTCCGGCGGAGAGCTTCAACGCGTACTTTTGGCATTTGCTCTTGAACCAAGGCCCGACATACTTTTGCTTGACGAACCTGTTTCCGCAGTTGATAGAAAAGGAATCAGCAGGTTTTATGGCATAATAGAGTCTATGCGAGAAGAATTTCACATGCCTGTTATATTAGTGTCGCACGACTTGGGACATGTTCTTAAATATGCAACTTCGTACGCTCTTATAAATCATACCGTAACTGAAACAGGAAAAGCGTCGGAATTAATTCAAAGTCAAAAAGTAAGAGAAACATTCGGACTCGAAGTCGGCAGAGGTGAAAAAATATGGGAATAATATATTCTGTTATGGAAACGCTTCTTCCGTTTTCATGGGTAGAATTTACTTTTATGAAAAACGCTTTTTTGGCAATAATTCTTATTGCTCCGCTTTTTGGACTCGTCGGAACAATGATAGTCAATAATAAAATGTCGTTCTTTTCAGATGCTTTGGGTCACTGTGCATTAACGGGAATCGCAATAGGCGTTATGCTCGGAATCGGAAATTACGCTGTCTCAATGCTTGGTTTTGCCTTAATTTTTGCCATGGGAATATCGGCTATAATAGACTCGGGAATATCTTCTTCGGACACGATTATAGGTGTATTTTCTTCGGCAGGAATCGCCCTGGGAATTGTAATACTTTCTCTAAGAGGCGGCTTTTCAAAATATTCGGGATATTTAATAGGAGATATTCTTTCTATAACAAAAAACGAGATAATTTTACTTGCATTTGTTTTGGTTTTGGCAATTATGATTTGGTTTCTTTCGTTTAACAAGCTTATGCTTTCGAGCCTCAATAAAGACATGGCTCAAAGCAAACAAATAAACGTAAAATTTTATAAAAATTTATTTATGATACTTATAGCAATGATAGTAACCATATCGTTAAAGTGGGTCGGTATGCTTATTATAAATTCGCTGCTTGTACTTCCTGCGGCATCTGCAAGAAATTTAGTCAAAAATATGAAATCGTATCATATAGCGTCTGTTTTATTTTCAGTGTTTTCAGGTATATCGGGATTGATACTTTCATATTATATGGGTACGTCCGCCGGAGCTACAATAGTTCTTATTTCATCCCTAATATTTTTTGTTACTTTTTTTATAAACAAATCCCTCAACATAAGTATGTAAATCAAAAAAGCGGGTGACTATAATTATGTTTGAATTTCTGAAAAATTATATAAAATACAGTGATAAATTTTTACTATGCATTACTCTTGCTATTTCGGTTTACAGTTTGCTGCTTGTAGGAAGCGTTTCAAGAGAGGGCTTCAATTATTTCACAATTCAATCTATATCGATATTAATGGGGCTTGTGGGTGCTTTTTTACTCCAAATGGTGGATTACAAAACTTTATCGAAATTCTCGGTTTGGATCGGAGTAGGATGCATTCTTTTGATAGTCTACACTTTGTTCGCGGGAGTTACAATCGAAGGTGCGTCAGGTGTTAATGCAAAAGCTTGGATAAAACTGCCGGGAGGAATATCGTTTCAGCCTTCAGAGCTTGTAAAAATAGGATTTATAATTACGTTTTCAAGACATCTTTCTTTATTAAAACAAAGGGAAAAAATAAACGATTTAAAAAGTTTATGCTTCTTGGTCGGGCATGCAATGATCCCGGTTGTTCTTACTCATCTTCAGGGCGACGACGGTGCTGCGATAATCTTTCTTTGCATTGCGGTAGTAATGGCATTTATGGCAGGGGTTAAATTCAGATATTTTCTGTATGCTATTACTTTTGCGGCTCTCATGATGCCGTTGGCGTGGAATTTCTTACTTGCGGATTATCAAAAGCAAAGAATACTCAGTCAAATGAATCCCGAAGCCGACCCTCTTAACATGGGTTATCAGCAAATTCAGGGAAAACTTTCGATAGGTTCAGGCGGAATATTCGGAACAGGACTTTTTAAAGGCCCCAGAGTAGCAAATAATGTGGTTCCTATTCAAGAAAGTGATTTTATATTTTCCGTCGCGGGAGAAGAACTCGGTTTTGTAGGATGTTTATTAATAATAGTTTTGCTTTTTGCGTTAATATTCAGAATAGGTCAAATTGCAAACAAATCCAATGATATTAATGGTTCGTTGATATGCTTCGGATTTATAGGACTTATAGCTTCGCAGACAATATTTAATCTTGGAATGTGTTTGAGTTTGCTTCCCGTTATGGGAGTTACTTTGCCATTTTTCAGCGTAGGAGGTTCTTCTGCGGCTTGCCTTTATTTGGGGATGGGAATACTACAAAATATATACCTTAACCGTGATGAAACTAAAAAAATACTCTCAACTGAACCCGCGAATTCACGTTATGCGGATTAATTATGAAAAACTTTAAAAATACACTTATATTTTTAGGTTCTCCCCACAAAAACGGGCATACTTCGAGTATTCTTAAATTTATTGTGTCTTCTGCTCCTGAAACGAACATAAACACAGTGGAAGCTTTTAAAGAAAATATCAAGCCCTGTATTGATTGCTCTTTTTGCAAAAAGAGCTTTAAATGCATATTTGACGACATGAACAGAATTAATGATTTGATTGAAAATGCCAATATATTAATATTTGCTTTCCCGATATATAACTCATCGTTCCCTGCTCCTTTAAAGTCGATTTTGGACAGAATGCAACCATATTACCATAAAAAATTCACTCTAAGAATAAAATATCCTGTTAAAAAACCAAAAAAATCATTAATCTTAACCACGCAAGGTTCAAAAAACATCAATACGCAGGAAATTATAAAATTTCAGTTAAATCCCATACTAAAGCTATTAAACGCATCGGAGTGCGAATATTTATGCGTAAAAAACACGGACGACTTAGAGTTTGATACCGAAAAATACTGCGAAAAAAATAAAAATACGATAAAAAAAATTACAGATTTCCTTTACAGTGACCTTTAAAATTTGCGAAGTTTTAATAATCAAAAAAATTTAATATTGACAAATGTTGCGTAAAAAGTAAAAATAAAATCAATAATATTATTAATAATCCATATTACTATTTTTCGACATTTATTTTAAATATTTGATTTTTCCGGAGGTTGAGATATTATGGAATCTTTGTGCATGAATTGTATGGAAAAAATAGATTCAAATCGAGACATATGTCCCTTTTGCGGGAACGCAGTCGATAATTTTCAGTCTTCTCCTTTTTTGCCTAAAAGCACTCTTCTTGCTGACCGCTATCTAGTCGGAAAGGGACTCGAACTTGACGGCGAAGGTTTGAGTTATATCGGTTATGACATTTCAAAAAAATCAAAAATTTATATATCCTTCTAACTTTTCGAATCGTGATAAAAATTTGAAAAAAGTAAAAACTTTGAAAAACTCGGAAAAAATATATAAAGGCTTGCTCATAAGTTTTCTTAAATACTTTAGGTCTGTTGCTAAACTTAGAAACTTGCCTGCAATTACGGCAGTTTACGATATATTCGAAGAAAACAACACTGCTTATGTCATATGCGAATGGGTCGAAGGCACAAGGCTTGACAAATATTTGAGTTCTCGCGGAGGATATCTGGACTGGAAAGAAGCACGTTCGCTGTTTATGCCAATGATTTCTTCGCTCGTTCATATGGAAGCTTCGGGAGTAAGGCATTTGGGAATTTCGCCTAACAATATTCTTGTAACGCACGAAAACAAGCTCAAACTTACAGGATTTGCAACAAAAAGCTTACGAAGTGCAAATTCACTCATTAACAGTCAACTTTACGACGGTTGCTCCGCTTTAGAACAATATCTTGACAATTACGAGCCTTCAGAAAGCACTGATGTGTATGGATTTACGGCTTCTTTGTTTCTTGCTTTGACAGGAGAATATCCCGATTCCGCTCCCGAACGCCAAAAAAATGACCAGCTCATGATGCCTCAAAGCATACTCAACAAGTTGCCCGAAAACGTTGTGTCTGCAATCGCTACAGCCATGAGAGTATATCCAAATAATCGTACGCTTTCTTTTGAAACTCTTCGAATAGAACTTTCAAACTCACCCATATTAAAAGTTAAAAACATAGAAGAAGACAGCGAAGAAGAAATATTAAAAAATCAACATTTCAGCGAACCTGAAAAAAAATCTTCAGGCAATGCATGGGGAATTATTTCGTGTGTATCTGCTTTAGTGATACTTTTGGTGTCTTTGGGAGTATATTGGTTCTGGCTCAAAGGCAATTCAGCAGGCAGCAATGAAAATATATCGTCAAATCACTTCGAATCAACAAAAACAGATGAAGAAAATTCAGAGTCTGAAAACAGCGATACACAGACTTCTTCGGAAGAAACCATACCTGTACCGAATCTAAACGGAAGAAATTACAAAAATCTTCAAAAAGAACTTGAAAAAAGCGGGAAATATAAAGTAGTTCTTTTGTCCGAAGAATTTCATGATTCAATCGGCGAAGGATGTATAATATCTCAAAGCCCGACGGCAGGTCAGGAAATGTCCCCTGATTCCACAATTGCGGTGACAATAAGCAAAGGAAGCAAAAAAAGAGTACTGCCTGAAATAGCAGGAAAAACTTTATCAGAAGCTTCTCAACTTCTCACAAACGCTAAATTTATTCCAACCTCAACTGCGGAGTTCAGTTCCGACATCCCCGAAGGCAGCGTAATAGGCTATAAAAATTACAAAGCCGGCGATAAACTTGACTACAACACAGAGGTTGTAATAGTTGTCAGCAAAGGAACAAAATAACGAAGTAATATAAAATACAAAACTTTTATTCGAAACCTGAAATGTTTTCTGCATTTTTGGTTTCGAACTCATTTTGCTTGTATAAATAACTAATTTTGATAATTATTTTTTCTTTTTAGTACATAAAAATTTTTTGCCCAATTTAATAAAACTAAATTTATAATCACGACAGTACTGCGGGCTAATCTTTTTTGTGAAAAATTTTGTGGAATAAAATTCCCTGAATCTTAAAACAATCTCAATGCAATCCGTCATTGACTTCACCATATATGGGGTGTATAATTAAGTAACGCTACCAGATATAGTGTTGAAATAGTATTTTATGCTTATAATTGAGAGACTTTTATATCAAATATTTTACGCGGTATATAAAATAACCTCATTTGTAAATATGAACATTAATAAAATTATTTAAGGAGAACAGTATAAATGGAAAATTTAACCTTATACACAAACGGATGTCCAAAATGCAATGTGATAAAAAGTAAGTTAGAAGCAAAAAACATACCATTTACCGAAAATACCAATGTCGAGGAATTAATACCTTTGGGAATACAGTCCTTGCCTGTGCTTAAAGTCGGCGATGAGTTTTTGAGTTTTGTGGATGCAAACACGTGGGTAAATAGTCAAACGTTTCAATCTAATCAGGAGGAAAAATAATGGATATAAATTTGAATCTTTACAAACCATTTTCTGATTTTATTTCAAAATTAAAAAAGAAGTATGATTCACGTTTTGAGATGATGAATGGGTTTTCGAATTCAAACCTTAATTTTACAGATTTTATAGATAATTTCATAAAGTCAAAAACCGTGGCCGAAACCACAATCGATGCTAACGCCAACAGCACCACAAGAGATGTTAGGACACTTTTGGCAGACATGGTTAAGCCTCACACAAAGCTACTCTCGTACAATAAAATTTTTAAAGAAATAACAAAAAAATACGGCAGCGAAACAGCTGAAACATGGCTAAATGGTGAATGGAACGGTGAATTTTATCTTCACAATTCCGCAACTTCATCCTTCACTCCCTATTGTTATGCTTACGACCTTGATAAACTTGTTGAAAAGGGACTTTTCTTCATAAACAAATTTAAAACCGGAGCCCCGAAACATTTGACGACTTTTAACGACCATGTTTTGGAATTCATAAGCTGGGCATCAAACCGCAGCAGCGGAGCAGTGGGACTCCCGAGTTATCTTTTGTATTCCTATTACTTTTGGTATAACGATGTTAAGAATAATTTTTGCCTAAAAGACCCTGAGTATTATCGCAAACAATGTTTCCAGAAATTTATTTACGATTTAAATCAACCATATCTTCGTGTTACCGAGTGCGCTTTTTCAAATATAAGTGTTATGGATAGAAATTATCTTGTTGAGCTTTTTGGAGGACGCCAATTCCCGAACGGAGACTATGTAATTGACCATATCGAAGGGATTATTGAGCATCAAAAAGTATTTATGGAAGTGGTTTCTGAAATACGAAAAGAAACAATGATGACATTCCCTGTTCTTACATATTCTTTGCTATTCCAAAACGGAAAATTCGTAGACGAAGAATTTGCAAGATGGTGCAACAGGCACAACATGACCTGGTATGACAGTAATTTTTACGTTGGCAACGATGTAACAAGCCTTTCGAACTGTTGCAGACTTATTTCAAATACTTCAAAACTTGACGCCTTTATAAATTCAGTTGGCGGAACTTCGCTCTCAGTAGGAAGCATTCAGGTTAATACTATTAATTTAAGAAGAATCGCAGTAGAGGCAGATGGAAGCAAAGAAAAATTCTTAGAAATACTCAAAGATAGAATTGATAACTGCGTAAAAGTTTTGGACGTTGTTCGAGATATAATCAAGCAAGATATCGAAAAAGGATTACTACCGAATTATTCTTACGGGCTTATAGAAATTGAAAAACAATATAATACAATCGGAATTACCGCTATGTACGAGGCAATTTCTGAATTTGGGCTCATCAATACTGATGAATTCGGCAATAAATCTTATTCCAAAGAGGGGCTTGATTTTGCAACCGAAATATTAAATGCGATCAATTCTCAAAAAGATTCCTATACTTTCGATTACAGCATAAATGTGGAAGCCATCCCCGCAGAGAGAGCAAATGTAATACTCAGCCAAAAAGATTCCATTTTATATCCTGAAAAAGAACAATATTTTATTTATTCAAATCAATGGATTCCTTTAATGGAAAAATGCACTCTTAACGAGAAAATAAAATTGGGTGCAAAACTCGACAAGGAATGTGGAGGCGGACAAATTTCGCATATAAATCTTGCAGGAAAATTTGCCAGCGAAGAACAAGCTTGGGAGCTTTTGAATTACATTGCGAAGTCAGGAGTAATATATTTTGCATATAACTGCAAGATTTCGGTATGTGAGGATGAACATGCATTCTTTTCCCCAAAATGCCCGAAATGTGGTAAGGATGCTGCTGATACATACTCCAGAATAGTGGGATTCTTAGTTCCATTCTCAGCTTACAGCAAAGAACGCAAACAGGAATTTGAACAAAGAAAATGGTTTGATTTGAATGACAATTAATTCACCTAAAAAACAAATTTATTTAACAGTAAAAGAAATAGTTGATGAAAATTTTCAGGATTACAAAAAATCTTCTATGTTCATTGCAACTTCAAGATGTGATTTTAAATGTTTGACAGAGCTCGGGCTCGATTGTTCAATTTGTCAAAATATGAAAATTTCAACTATGCCAAATAAAAAAGTTCCATTTTCGGATATATACTTGAGGTATAGAATGAACCCGATAACTAAGGCTATAGTTATCGGTGGACTTGAGCCTATTCTTCAATTTGATGAAATTTATGAATTTATATCATACATAAGAAATAATTCTTGTGACGACGATGTGGTAATATATACAGGTTACTATGAAAACGAAATAAAAAATGAAATTCAATTGCTTAGTAGGTTCAAAAATATTATAATTAAATACGGAAGGTTTATTCCTGATTCAAAATCGATTTTTGATTCTGTCTTGGGAGTAACTCTAAGTTCCGAAAATCAGCACGCAGTGAAAATCAGCTGATTTTCGATTTTATTTATCTAAATGTAGGAAGGGCGAATACGATTTATGAAAAGCATGGATACTATCGTAGCACTTTGTAAAAATCGAGGATTTATTTTCTCCGGTTCAGAAATTTACGGAGGTTTGTCAAACACCTGGGATTATGGCCCCTTGGGAGTTTTATTTAAGAATAACGTAAAAAAAGCTTGGATAAAAAAATTTGTTCAAGAATCCAAATATAATGTTCAGCTTGATGCCGCAATACTCATGAACCCAAAAGTATGGGAAGCCTCGGGTCACATTGGTGGATTTTCCGATCCTCTTATGGACTGCAAGGAGTGTAAATCTCGTCACAGAGCCGATAAATTAATAGAAGATGCCGGAATTGATCCCAATGCAATGACTTTTGAAGAAATGGAAAAATGCATTGCCGAAAATAATATTCCGTGTCCTGAGTGTGGTGCGCATAATTTTACAGAAATTAGAAAATTTAATTTGATGTTCAAAACATTCCAGGGTGTAACCGAGGACAGCAAAAACGAGATATACCTAAGACCTGAAACCGCTCAAGGTATATTCGTGAATTTTGCGAATGTACAAAGGGCTTCACGTAAAAAAATTCCTTTTGGAATAGCTCAAATCGGGAAATCTTTCAGAAATGAAATAACTCCGGGGAATTTTACTTTCAGAACGAGAGAGTTCGAGCAGATGGAACTTGAATTTTTCTGCAAACCTGGAACAGATTTGGAATGGTTTGGGTATTGGAAAAACTTCTGTGAAAAGTGGCTTTTAAGCCTCGGAATGAAAAGAGAAAATATAAGGCTTCGTGACCATTCGAAAGAAGAACTTTGCCATTATTCCAACGCTACAACCGACATAGAATACGCCTTCCCGTTTGGATGGGGAGAACTTTGGGGAATTGCCGACAGAACTGATTTTGATTTAAAACGTCATCAAGAATATTCGGGTAAAAATTTAGACTACTTCGATGCGGAAACAGGCGAAAGATATTTACCTTACGTAATAGAGCCTTCGCTTGGTGCGGATCGTGTGGCATTGGCTTTCCTGTGCGATGCATACACCGAGGAAGTTATAAATGAAAAAGATACCAGAATAGTACTTAAACTCCACCCTGCTTTGGCTCCGTTCAAAGCCTGTGTACTGCCACTTTCGAAAAAACTCGGAGAAAAAGCTCAAAAAGTTTATGAAGAACTTTCAAAAAATTTCATGGTAGATTATGACGAATCAGGTTCAATAGGAAAAAGATATCGTCGTCAAGACGAAATAGGCACTCCTCTTTGCATAACTTATGATTTTGATAGTGAAAATGACGGCTGTGTTACAGTTCGTGATCGTGATTCTATGACTCAAGAAAGAGTTTCAATCGATAAACTTACAGACTACATTCAAAATAAAATTGCATTTTAAAATTTAAATTATTTATTAAAAATAAAAAAGAAAGGTGGTAAATCGGGCAACTTTAAAAAATAAGCCCCGACAAATATGAAAAAAATTATTTACATGGACAATGCCGCAACGACAGCGGTAAGCCAGGAAGCTTTGGAGACAATGATGCCGTTTTTCAGAGAGAATTTCGGGAATCCTTCCACTATTTATTCCGTCGGACGAAACGCAAAAAAAGAACTTGAAATTGCAAGAGAGCGCGTAGCAAAGGCTTTGGGTGCTTCTCCAAAAGAAATATTTTTTACTTCCTGCGGAACTGAATCTGACAACTGGGCAATAAAAGGGGCGGCATTTGAAGGATTAAAAAAAGGGAAAAATCATATCATAACTTCGAAAATAGAGCACCACGCCGTGCTTCACACAGTACAATATTTAGAGAAAAAAGGATTTGACGTTACTTATCTTGACGTGGATAGTCAAGGACTCGTGAATCCAAAAGATGTCGAAAATGCCATAACCGAAAAGACCGCGCTCGTAACAATAATGTACGCAAATAACGAAATCGGCACTATCGAACCGATTGAAGAAATAGGAAAAATATGCAAAGATAAAGGCGTTCTCTTCCACACTGATGCAGTTCAGGCAGTAGGCCATGTGCCGATAGATGTAAAAAAACAAAACATTGACATGCTTTCTTTGTCTGCACACAAATTTCACGGGCCAAAAGGAATCGGCGCTCTTTATATAAGAAAAGGCGTGCGAATCGAAACTTTCATGGAAGGCGGAGCTCAGGAATCCGGGAAACGTGCAGGCACCGAAAATACGGCTGAAATTGCTGCACTCGGAAAAGCAATCGAAACGGCGTGCACCGAAATAGAAGAAAAAAATTCTAAATTAATCAAAAAGCGTGATAAACTTATAAGTGAACTTTTAAAGATAGAACGCTCAAGACTTAACGGCCACAGAGAAAAAAGACTTCCTGGAAATATTAATATAAGCTTTGAAGGAATTGAAGGCGAGTCTTTGCTCTTACTGCTAGACATGGCAGGAATATGTGCATCTTCAGGATCAGCGTGCACTTCTGGTTCTCTTGATCCAAGTCATGTTTTATTAGCCATAGGATTACCTCATGAAATCGCTCACGGCTCGTTAAGGCTTTCGCTCGACGAATCAAACACAGATGAAGAAATCGATTTTGTAATAGCAGAAGTTTCAAAAGCAGTAAAGAGACTTCGCGATATGTCCCCTCTTTGGGAAAAAATAATTAAAGAAAACAAATAATTTTAAACATTTAAAAATTAAGGAGTTGAAAATTAAGTGAATTACAGCGAAAAAGTAATGGATCACTTTGCAAATCCAAGAAATGTCGGAGAAATTGAAAATGCCGATGGAGTAGGCGAAGTTGGAAATCCAAAATGCGGAGATATAATGAAAATGTATCTCAAAATAGAAAACGGAGTTATAACTGATGTAAAATTTAAAACTTTCGGATGCGGAGCAGCTGTGGCAACGAGTTCTATGGCTACTGAACTTGTTAAAGGAAAAAGCATAGAAGATGCCCTCAAAGTCACAAACAAAGCCGTAATGGAGGCACTCGATGGCCTTCCTCCGGTTAAG
>ERZ773181.2111-NODE-2111-length-13932-cov-4.445125_pt1 | contig 13932 bp, 15 predicted proteins | sample MGYA00581001_ERZ773181 | MGnify/ENA primary metagenome ERZ773181 (study PRJEB29015, sample SAMEA2737780) | human gut metagenome | biome: human gut; feature: human-associated habitat; material: faeces | place: China | collected 2012 ... | reverse complement strand
ATAATAATAAGTTTTTTATAAATATTTTTTTAATATTATATGCTATTTATTATTAATTTAATAAGTAAATGATACTTTCATTGCTAATGAACATATGTTCTTTAATCATATTTTTATTAAAAACTGTAATAATTTCCTCTTCTTTTTATAATACTAATAATATTAATTTAAGCATGAAAGTAAAAGATGAAATGGTTATATTTATCTATAAAAAGAGTGTTTATAAGAAAGTAAATAAAGTAGATACGGGTTGTAAAAGTAATGGTTATGATATAAGTAAATGTGTTGAAAAAAAAGAAAGTATAATTGAAAGTAGTAATAAAAATATAACTAGTAATGAAACTAAACTAATTAATATTAATACTGCTAGTATAAATGAACTTACTACTTTATCTGGAATAGGCAAAAGTAAAGCTGAAGCAATAATTACATATAGACAAAATAATGGTTTATTTAAAAGTATCGAAGATATTATGAAAGTAAGTGGAATAGGCAAATCTACATATGAGAAGTTTAAAGCAAATATTACAATATAACAAATTATTTGCATTTTTATTACTTGTATTAACAATTTATATCATTCTATTTACTAAAGTTATTAAATATAAATCCAATTATAATATAAAAGACACTATATTATCAGGTAGTATTACAAGTGTTAGTATTAATGGCAATAAACTTACTTTAGAAATAAATGGTAAAGAAAAAGTAATAGCCAATTATTATATTAAGACTTTAGAAGAAAAAAATAATATACTAAAAACATTGCATCATAAAGATGAAATATTACTAGAAGGCACATTTAAAGTTCCTTCTAGTAATACTATTTTTAATAATCTAAATTATAAAAAATATTTATATAATAAAAAAATATATTATATATTTGATATATCTAATTATAAAGTAATAAAAGAAAATAATAATTTATTATACAAAATAAAAGATATAATTTATAAAAGAGCATATAACATGAATAATAGTGATTATTATTTATCATTTATTCTAGGTGATAAAAATCTTTTATCAAGTGAAATATACAATAATTTTCAAATAAATGGCACTAGTCATTTACTGGCATTATCAGGAATGCACTTAAACATTCTTTTACTTGCTATCAATGTGTTTTTTAAAAATATAAAAGAGAGTATAAAGATAATAATAACTAGTATTATATTAATAATATATCTTTTCCTGACGGGCATATCAGCTTCTTTAGAAAGAGCAGTTATATTTTATATATTAAAAAATATAAATAAATATTTAAATTTAAGATATTCTAATATTCAGATTTTATTTATATGCGCTTTTATTATTCTATTTTTAAATCCATTTATGATATATGATATTGGATTTATTTATTCATTTATTATTTGTTTTGGTATATTTTATTATAAAGACTTTATAAAAGGCAATTATTTTATCAAGTTACTTAAATTAAGCTTAATTACATTTTTATTTTCATTTCCTATAAGTATTTTTATTAATTATGAAATTAATTTAAGTTCAGTATTTATTAATATGGTATTTGTACCTTTAGTAAGCGTAATTGTCTATCCTTTAGCATTAATATCGTTTACATTTTCATTTCTTAACCCGGTATTTAATATCTTAATTGCTTTAACTAATACATTAAGTTCAATATTTACTAAATTAAGTATATTTATAAATATTCCTAAAGTATCAATATTATTTATCTTTTTATTATATATATTTATATTATTATTTAAATATAATAAAAGATGTATATTATATTTATTAATAACTATTTTAATTATTAAAATAATACCTAGGTTCGATAGTAATTTTTATGCCTATTATTTAGATGTAGGACAAGGAGATTCTGCTATTTTAATATATCCAAATAAAAGTAAAGTAGTAATGCTTGATACTGGAGGCAAATTAAATTATTCTGAATATGAATGGATGATATCTAGTAAAAAATATAATATAAGTGATAATGTTATAAAGTTTTTAAAGAGTAAAGGTATAACAAAAATAAATTATTTAATTCTTACTCATGGGGACTATGATCATATTGGAGAAGCAATTAACTTAGTCATTAAATTTAAAGTTGAAAAAGTAATATTTAATTGTGGATCATACAATGATTTAGAAAAAAAATTAATTAAAGTATTGGATAAGAAAAATATCAAATATTATTCATGTATTAAAGAATTGAATGTGGATAATAACAAATTATATTTTTTACAAACAAAAGAATATGATAATGAAAATGATAATAGTAATGTCATTTATACAAAAATGAATGGTTATAAATTTATGTTTATGGCAGATGCAGGAATAGAGAAAGAAAAAGATATATTGGGAGAATATGATATATCTGGCATAGATGTATTAAAAGTAGGGCATCATGGAAGTAAAACAAGTAGTAGTAGAACGTTTATAGATGAAATTAATCCAAAATATTCAATTATCAGCGTTGGAAAGAATAATCGTTATGGACATCCAAATAAAGAAGTATTAAATAATTTGGAAAATTCTAAAATATATAGAACAGATCAGAATGGTAGTATTATGTTTAAAATTAAAAATAATAAATTAAAAATAGAAACTTGCAATCCATAGAAAGGAGTAGATATGAATTATTATAATGAGATAAAAAATGAATTAATAAATAATGAGATAAATAGAAAAGTTAAAAGTTATTCGATCAATAAAAGTGATTTAAATACTTACTATAATGTTGGCAAATTATTATTAGATGCAGGTAATCAATATGGAGAAAGTATTATTAAAGAGTATTCATTAAGATTGACTGAAGATTTAGGCCCAGGGTATAGTCAAAGAAATTTAAGAAATATGAGACAATTCTATAAAGTTTCTCAAAAGTGGCAGACAGTGTCTGCCAAATTAAGTTGGAGTCATTATTGTGAAATTCTTTGGTTTGATGATAATAAATTTCAATACTATATTAAAATAACTGAATTAAATAATCTATCTATTAGACAGTTAAGAAAAAGAATAAAATCGAATGAATATGAAAGACTTCCGGAATTCACTAAAAATAAATTAATAGAGCAAAAAGAATCTAATATTGTTGATTTCGTAAAGAATCCAATTTTGATTAAAAATAGCAAAAACTATGATATATTTTCAGAGAAAGTATTACAAAAATTAATTTTGGAAGATATCGAAAAATTTTTAGATGAATTAGGAAATGGATTTACATTTATTAAAAGTGAGTATCCCATTAAGTTAAATGATAGATATAACTATATAGACTTACTTCTATATAATATTAAGTATAAATGTTATGTAGTAGTAGAATTAAAGGTTACTGAACTTAAGAAAGAACATGCAGGTCAAATTATGACTTATATGAATTATATTGATAAGAATATAAAAACAATTGAAGAAAATGATACAGTTGGTATTATTATTTGTAAGCAAGATAATGAGTATGTAATTAAATATTGTTCTGATGATAGAATAATTGCTAGAGAATATGAATTGGTGTGATATTAAAAGAACTGTTCACATCACACACAGTTTGTTCTTTTTTAAATATGTCTTCTATTTTGCTCGAACTTGTGTGATTTAATGTTTATTAAAGATGCTAAGGTAGAGAAAAAACATTTTAGAAAAGCATAATCAAAGTAACATAGTTTTATTGAAAATAGAAACTTGTAGTTCGCAAAAAAAGTGGTTGGCATTGTCAGTTAGATTTGTGCAGAAAGGAGTAAATATGAATTATTATAATGAAATAAAGAATAAATTAATAGATAATGAAGTGTATACAATAGTTAAAGATTATTCAAAAGAGAGACATAAGGTTATAACATATTTTGAAATTGGCAAGTTGCTAAATGAAGCAGGTGGAAAATATGGAGATAATATTATAGATGAATATTCTAAAAAGTTAGTAGTTGAAGTTGGTAAAAAATATAATAGAAGAACATTATTTAGAATGAAACAATTCTATAAGATATTTAACGATGAAAAAGTGTCGCAGTTTGCGACACAATTATCATGGAGTCATTGGTATGAAATGTTATGAAACGATTTTATAGGATATTTAGTAATGAAAAAGTGTCCACAGTGTGGACACAATTGACATATAGTCATTTAAGATTATTATTTAATATAAAATTTAATTGTTATGTAGTAGTAGAATTAAAAGTAACAGAATTTAAAAAGGTGAAAGAAAAACCATCTTAGAAAAGAATAAATGAATCAATATGATTTTTATGATAAAGACAAAAATATGGAACTCTTCACTTAAAATAAAATAAATCATAAAATATATTACATTATATAATGTTTAGATAGAATTAAGAAAGGGACTCTTTCTTTTTCTTTTGGCGTATGCTATAATTTAAGTGTGATAAGTATGAATTATTTAATTAGTGCAGAAAGTTTTAGAGTAATAGAAAAAGAGGTAAAAAAAATAGTTGGTAAAAACAATTATTTAGTTTTTAATGCTTCAAAATGTAGTATTAGTGAAATAATAGATGAGGCTTCATACTTTGGTTTAGAAAGCACCCAAAAGTGGCTTGTAGTTTCCAACTCAGACTTTTTTAATTCTGGAAATATTACTGATAATGATAATGAACTTTTAGTTAAATATTTAAGTAATCCTAATGAAAATACCAATATAATATTTACAACCTTAAATGGAATTGATCAAAGAAAAAAGATTGTTAAATGTATTAAAAATAACGGTAATATTATAAATATACCTAAAATGGATAAAAGAACTATAAATAGCACTCTTACAAGTTATTTAAAAAGTTATGATTATAGCATTGATTATAATACAATTAATTATATAATGGATAACTCGTATGAAAATTTAGATATCATGTTTAATGAGTTAGACAAGATTATGTTATATTATAGTTTTCCTTGTCATATAAAATATGAAGATGTAATATATATTGTTGGTGAAGAGAAAACAAGTAATAATTTTGCTTTTGTAAATGCCGTTATTGAAAAGAAACTTGGTTTAGCATTAAGAATATTAAAAAACTTAAAAATATATAAAGTAGAACCAACAGTTTTAATATCACTTTTAGCTAGAGAATATAGATTAATGTATTATGTTAAAAATTTATATAATAAAAAAAGCCTTAATGATATAATGTCTGAATTAAAACTAATGGATTGGCAAGTAAACAAATTATATAGTAATAGTATGAAATATACAAATAATGAATTATTAAAAAGTTTGTATGATTTATGTAATATAGATTTGAATATTAAAAAAGGTTATTGGGATAAAGATACAAGTTTGTACGGATTTTTAATGGAAAATTGCAGTTAAAAAGAAACTAGTTTAGTGTTAGTTTCTTTTTCTTAATAGAATACTTTGGGCTTCATTTCTTTTCGTTATAACACAATTATATGTTTCACAATCTACAGGTAGCCCAGAGTAAAAGTTTTCGCTAGATGAATATCTTTTTGATATCCTAATTAAATCTTCAGTACTTAGTTGATCACAAGGAAAAGAATCTTTCTTTTGCTTTAAATATTCATTATATTCAATAAAATATTGATTTACTGGACAATCCTCTGGTAAGTTAGATAAATAACCATTAAGTAGGGCATTAATACTTTCAAAATAAAAATAATTTAAGGCAAAATCTCTTTCATCAAAATTCATCCAACCTGCAAGTTCACTAACTCTTCTAGTAGCATCAATTTCAATAATTCTATTTATTAAACTAATATCTTGAGATTTAAAATCATTTTCTAGAAGTAATATTTTTTTACCAAAACCACTATTGATTGTTTCATTTTTCATTATATTTAAAGATATTTCAATTACTTTTTTTAAAATGAATAAATTATATATTAGAAGTTTATCATTATCTGATAATAAATAATTTTTTGTAACTTCATGAATATCAAATGAACTTTTAAAGTAAATAGTTTGATCTTTTTCATTATAAATAGGATCATCAAATAAATATACGTTATCTCCCACAAAAACATTTTCTAAAAGTTGGTATTGATTTCTTAAAATTATTTTTAATGCACTTTTTATAAAATCATCATCTGCTCTTTTTTTACCACATTCATATTCTTTTAACAATTTTAATAATTCATAATTAATTACTGCTTCCATTTTCTACATCCTTTACCTTAGAAATTATAACACTTAAAAGATGATCTGTAAATTAAATTTTATCTTTTTTCCTTGACAACATATAATTTACTAAAGTATAATTATTTTAAGAAAAATCAAAGGAGTGATTCATTTGCGCAAAAGATTCAAATCAATTCTTTATTTTATCTTTTTACTTTTTATAGTTTGTTTATCTCTCGGAGTAGGATATATATTTTATGACAAAATAAGTAGTGATTCCGATATAGTTGTGGATGGTAAAATAACTATAAACTATTTAAATGGCAAAAAATTTAATTTAAGTGGTAACAATGAAATAACTTTTTCCGTAACTAATAATGATAGTGAAGCAAAATACTATTACATTCAACTTACTGATGTTTATGCTAATGATGTTTCTTATGAACTTATTAGTTCAGATAATTTAAATATAACAAATAATTTAAAATCTGAAATAGTATCAAATCAAGTATCAATTAATGGTAATGAAACAATTAATTATACGTTAAAATTTAAAGTAAATGGTAACGAAAAGTATTCTGGCACAATCCAAATTGGCTTAAAAGAAAATGAGAAAAATACTTTTGCGGATGTTATACTTGCTAGTAATAAAGTAAATGAAAAGAGTTTGACAGGTATTGGGGAATCAGCAATATTAGATGAAGGCTTACTAAAAAAGGAAGATGACCATGGGGTAGCATACTACTTCCGCGGAAATGTTAAAAATAATAATGTTTTATTTGCTGATAAAAATTGGAAAATTGTTAAAATAAATGGTGACGGATCAATAAAACTTGTTTTAGATGGTGTAATTGATGAATTAAGTAAATATTATGAAGAGGACTATGCTTTTTCAAATAGTACAATATATAAAAATTTAGAAAAATGGTATACAAATACCTTAGATTCCTATGGAGATTACATTGCTTATTATAAATATTGTAATGATTATGTTTTAGATGATGATAATTACTTAGCATATAATAGAGTAATTACTAATAAGATTCCTACCTATGTTTGTTTAGGTAATTTAGTAAACTCTAGAATAGGTTTATTAACAGTAGATGAAGTATCTCTAGCCGGAGGAAGCACAAGTGAAAACAAGAAATTTTATCTTTATAACGAAAAGATAACTGGAGCATATTACACAATGTCTGGAGCTATGACAAGATATAGTAATTATTATCCATTTGCAGTTGATTCAACCGGAGCAATTACAAGTAATATAAACGGAACACTTCTTCGAAGTATTAGACCAGTTATAACTATAATTAAAACCGCTAAAGTTACAGGGACAGGTACAAGTGAAGATCCATATAAATTAATTATGAAATAATACGCATAAGTATTATTTTTTTTGACATGTTTAGCCAACAGTGGTATAATAAATGTCAATATTTTACATGTTGTAATGTAAAATTGACATTTTGTACTTTAGTGTTTAATTCAATAATAGTATAATAGAATTGGTGATAGGTATGAAAATATTTAAAGATATATGGAGTTTGTTAATGGCGTTAAGGCTGGTGGATATAATATTTTTCTTTGCAGTTTTAATACTTATGATATTAATTGTAACGCTTATATATTTTATAAAAATAAATAATGAAACAGAAGAAAAAGATTTAGAAGAAACACAAGAAATGAAAATAGCGAAGGAATTAAGGGATAGTATGAAAAATAGTGAACCAACAATTAAATTTACAGATTATGAAAAAGACCAAGAAGATAAAGCTATAATTAGTTATGACGAGCTTTTAAATAAAGGTAATAACTATGAACTAAATTATGAAAAAGAAGAGATGCATGATGATTTATCAGTAAAAAAGGTTGATTTAGATAATTTAGTAAATAAAAATAATAATACTGTTTCAAATATTGAAGTAAGACTAATAAGTTTTCAAAAAGAAGAAGCATTCCTAGAAGCGTTAAAGAGATTGCAAAAAGAACTGGGGTAATGGTATGAAGTTTAATATAGTTACATTTGGATGTAAAGTTAATCAATATGAATCAAATATGATGAAAGAACGCATGCTTTCATCAAATTTTTTCTATGTGGAAAATATAAGTGAAGCTAATATAATTGTTGTAAATACTTGTTCAGTTACTAATGTAGCTGATAAAAAGTGTTTAAAAATGATTAGAAGAATCAAAAGAGAATATCCAAATTCAATTTTAGTAGTTGCAGGTTGCAGTAGTCAAAATAAACAAGAAATATATGAAAATTTAGATATAGATATTTTAATAGGTAATAAAGATAAATCAAAGATTGATATATTATTAAAAGAATACATAAAAACCCATAAAAGATATGTAAAGTTTTATAATGATCGAAAACTTGATTTTGAAGATATGCTAATTAGTGATTATAACCATGTCAGAGCATTTATTAAAATTGAAGATGGATGTGATAATTTCTGTAGTTATTGTATTATTCCTTATGTTCGAGGAAGTGTAAGATCAAAAAACTTTGAAACAGTAATTAAGGAAGCAAAATTACTTACTCAAAAAGGACATAAAGAAATAGTGTTAACAGGTATTCATACAGGACATTACATGGATAACGGTTACGATTTAACAGACCTTATTAATGAATTATCAAAAATTGAAGATTTATTAAGAATAAGAATATCAAGTATTGAAATAACTGAATTAAATGATAAGTTTTTAAATATGTTAAGTACAAATAAAAAAGTATGTGATCACTTGCATATTCCATTACAAGCTGGTAGTGATGAAATTTTAAAAAGGATGAATCGTAAGTATGATTTAAAATACTATGAAGAAAAAATAAAGAAAATTAGAATGATTAGACCTGATATATCTATAACAACGGATATAATCGTAGGTTTTCCTTATGAAACAGATAAATTATTTAATGAAACATTAGAATTTTCTAGAAAAATGAGCTTTAGCAAAATTCATGTTTTTCCATATTCAATTCGTCTAGGAACAAGTGCAGCTAATATGCCTAATCAAGTAGATGAAAGTATAAAAAAAGAGAGAGTTAAAAAACTAATGGATTTAAGTGAAATAATGGAAAAAGAATATTACAATAAATTTGTTGGTAAAGAACTTGATATTTTAGTAGAAGAGTGCGATAATAATGTAAGTATTGGTCACTCTAGTAATTACTTAATGATAAGATTAAATGAAAAACTAGAAGTAGGTCAAATATATAAAAGGATTATATGAATTACATTAAAGGTAAATTAAAAAAACTTATATTTTATAGTAAAGAAAGTGGCTTTGTAGTCGCTTTATTTCGCGTTAAAGAGTCTAATTTAAAAGAGATTGAAGTAAATAAAACCATAACTATAACAGGTTCATTTTTAGATCCAAGTATAGATGTACCTATGACTTTATATGGAAGTTATAAAAAAAATGATAAATGGGGCATGCAATTTGTGGTAGATTCCTATGAAGTAGAAAAACCGACCACTAAAGAAGCTATTGAAGAATTTTTATCTAGTCCTTTCGTCGAAGGCTGTGGTGAAGTAACAGCTAAAAGAATCGTAGAAGCATTTGGTGAAAAAGCCCTTGATATAATAAAAAATGATAAAGATAAATTACTATTAATCGAAGGAATAACAGATAAAAGAAAAGAAAAGATATATGATTCACTAATTAATTATGATAAAAGTGGAGATACAATTATTAAGTTACAAAATTTAGGATTTTCTCCCGTAGAATGCTACAAAATATATAATTATTTTAAAGCTGATATTGATTATGTTTTAGAAAACAATTTTTATTTAATAAGTGAAATAATTGATTTTAGAAAAGTAGATAGCATTTATGTAAATGCTTATGGAGATAAAACAGATGCTAGGGTATACGCATGTATTTTAGAAAGTATGAAATTGTTATCTTTTACAAATGGTGATACCTATTATTATGCTGAAGAAGTAAAAAAAGAATTACTAAAAGAATTTTTTATAGAGCTTACCGAAGATGTTTTTAACGAATGTTTAGATTATCTTGAAAAGAACAATGATGTAGTTTGTGTAGAAAAAAGAATATACCTAAAGTCGTACTATGAAAAAGAAATAAGTATTGCAATGAATTTAAAAAAGATAGATAGTAAAGCTCCGAAGATGTTTTATAATATAGACGAAAAATTAAAAGAATTAGAAGAAAAACTTAAAATAAATTATAATGAAACTCAAGAAAAAGCAATAAAAGGTGCCTTAAATAATAATATAACTATTATCTCCGGGGGCCCAGGAACCGGTAAAACAACAATTATAAACGCCATTGTTAAACTATATATTGAAAAAGAAAAATTAGGGTCTGCAGATATTATGGAAACTATAGCGCTTTTAGCCCCGACTGGTAGAGCTGCCAAAAAAATGAATTCATCTACAGGAATACCAGCATATACAATACATAGATATTTAAAGTGGTATAAAGATAGTAATGAGTTTGTTTATAATGAGTTCAATAAAACTCATCACAAATTAATTATTGTTGATGAAGTAAGTATGATTGATGTTGATTTATTTAATGCTTTATTAAATGGAATCAATAGTAATATTAAACTTATTCTTGTCGGAGATACATTTCAACTCCCAAGCGTAGGGCCTGGTCTTGTTTTAAATGAACTCATAGAAAGTGATTATTTTAATTATATACCTTTAAATCAAATTTATCGTCAAAGTGATAACTCTTATATTCCTTTTTTAGCTAAAGAAATAAAAAACAATGATTTAAGCGAAGAATTTCTAACTAAAAAAGACGACTATAACTTTGTAAATGTAGATTCAAGTAATATAAAGAAAGCCATAATGCAGATTACAAATTACTCTTTAAGTAAAGGTCTTGACGAAAGAAATGTTCAAGTATTAGCACCAATGTATAAGGGAGATGCGGGAATAGATGCATTAAATGTTATTTTGCAAAATATATACAACCCAAGCAAAAGAAATAAAGAAGAAGTAATATATGGAGATTTTATTTATCGAGAAGATGACAAAGTTCTTCAACTAGTTAATGATTTAGATAATAATGTATTTAATGGCGATATTGGTTTTATTGAAAGAATAACAGGTAACAAAATAATAATCGATTTTGATGGTAATAAAGTTGAGTATGAAAAAAAAGACTTAAAAAACATTAAACATGCCTATGCTATAAGTATTCACAAAAGCCAAGGTAGTGAATTTATGCATGTTATAATGCCAATAAGCACCAGTTACTATAAAATGCTTTATAATAAATTAATCTATACTGGTGTAAGTAGAGCAAAAAAGAGCTTAACTCTTGTGGGAGATCCTACCGCTTTCCAAAGAGCAGTTAATAATAATTATTCATCAAGTAGAAAAACAAGTTTGAAAGAACAAATAAGTATAGTATATAATAAATAAATTTGTTCATAATAATGCTAGAGGTGGAAAAATGAAAAATATGTTAAAAGCCGTTGGGGTACTTGGGGCTATGGCAGCTATCGGTGGTGGTATTTATTTAATGCAAGATAAAAAAACAATGAAAAAAGCTGGCAAAAAAGTAATTAGTGCCATGGATAGTGCAGAAAGCATGATAGCAAAGAAAATAAACTAAAAAAGGATAAAAAACTATCCTTTTTTTCGTGCCAAATGGCAATCACATTCATATTCATTAATTGCTCTTTGCTTTTCATCATCGATTTTTTTATACATCATAATTTGTAATTTTTCTTTAATTTCCGCTATTTTTTTAGAAACATTAAACGGATCTACATAAAATTCTTTTCTAAACATAGGTGCATACAAAGTTTCATTTAATAAAAATCCATCAATATCAAGTGTTCCAAATAAAGAAACTATTCCACTTTTGGTAGAAATATCTTCTCGACATATAAAGTTTTCTTCTTCTTTATCAAATATTATTCTTGTAAAAGAATCAGACATTTCTAAGTTGTGTTCAAAAGAATAAATAAAATCTTTATATAATCCTGGAATAATCAATTCTTTAAAAGGCAATAAGTCTTTATTAAATAAATTGCCATAATCTTTTTTAATTAGAAATTTTTCTATTTGAATATACTTCTTTTCTTGATAACAATGAAAAAATAATAAAGTATACCCATTCATTTTCGTACTTGGTTCACTTTTTTCTTTTTCAATAATAGCAAAATTTACATCATCTAACCATTTAAAAATAAATTTACCTTTATGAAAATACAAAACAACTTCATTTGCATCCTTAACTTTTATTGTATCCTTATCAATAATAACTCTTAAATTCATCTTTGGTATTATAGTTTCTGTCATACAAATCTCCTTTTTTCTTCATATTATAGCATACACCTTATAATATGACAATTTTTTTTCATTTTTTGTGCTATTATAAATTTGGTGATAATATGAAAAAGTATTTAAAAATTCTTGGAGTAGCAATTATATTCGGTGGTTTATTAGCTTATCTTTTTTATTATGATATTAATAAAGAAGTAAGAGCTATATCAAAAAAAGAAGAAGTTATAACGCTCTTTCAAGTCGGGGTATTTAAAGATTACAATAATGCTGCGTTTTTTTCAAAAACTTTTCCATCTAGTTTAATATACAAAGATAATTATTATTATAGAGTAATCATTGCTATAAGCTATCACGAAGAAACAAAATTAAAATTAGAATCAATATATCAAAATAGTGAGATAGAATACTATGAAAAAGAAATAAGAATAAATAAAGATTTTATTGAAAAAATAAGTAATTATGAATCAATAATTTTAAAAAGTAATAAAGAAGAAGTAATAAATAACGTTAACAATAGTATTTTAAATATTTTTTCATCATATATTAATTAATTTTATCCATAATAAAAGTATGATAAAAAAATATAAAGATTACATTTTATTACTAATAATCTTTTTATTATTTATATTCTCAGGAAGTATAAATAGATTTTTAATTGCCATAAATCCTAATTTAGATACTAAAAATATTGAATTAAATTATGATAAATATTTAAAAGATGAACTAGATAATATCAAGAAGATAAATAATATAGAGTTTAACGATGATTTAGATTTACAAGTAAGTAGAGTTAAATATCGTAATGTTTATGAATATTCTGATACTCTAACTATTTATAAAGGATTTAAAAATAATGTTTTTGTAAACGATGTTGTTTTAAATAATGATGGTCTTATAGGAATTGTAACTAAAACCTATGATTATTATTCTATTGTAACATTAATAACTAATAAAAATAGTAATATATCTGTTAAAATAAATGATGCTATAGGTATTCTTAAAACCATTAATAATACTTTGGTAGTTACCAATATAAATAATTATGAAAAGGTAAATGTTGATGATGAAATATATACATCTGGACTTGGTAATTTACCAGATAGTATTTATATAGGCAAAGTAAAAAGTATTAATTTAAATAATACAGAAATAGAAAAAGTGGTTGAAGTAAACATAAATGATAGATTAGAAAAATTAGACTATTTGTTTATAAGGAGTAATCATGATTAATGTTTTTCTAGATTGCCTAATATATAATTTTACTCCTTATAAATCATTTTTCTTTCTATCAAATATGTACTGCGTCCACGACCCTCTTGCCCTGCCGTCGTCAAAGCTGACTTTGTAAGTAGACGCAACAACATTGCAATCAGTTGCTCTTGCCATTGTGGATGCATAACTCGCACTGCCACCGCTGCAGGAAAACAGGTAAATGTTCCCAAAGATTTTCATTTCCCCAATGTTTTCCTCAATAGCTTCTGCATCATATTTTAAGTCATAGTAAAAATAAAGGGCCCCCACTCCACCATGTAGATACAAATAAACATTATTCACGTTCCTGGGCGTTGAGTTCATAGCCTGAGCAAGTTCATCAAAGGAGGCTACCCC
>ERZ773181.2110-NODE-2110-length-13934-cov-2.633475_pt1 | contig 13934 bp, 9 predicted proteins | sample MGYA00581001_ERZ773181 | MGnify/ENA primary metagenome ERZ773181 (study PRJEB29015, sample SAMEA2737780) | human gut metagenome | biome: human gut; feature: human-associated habitat; material: faeces | place: China | collected 2012 ... | reverse complement strand
AAAATCAGGCAAACTGTCAATCACTTGCCACGCCAACAGGATAGAACCGATGATATAATAGAGATTAAGCACGGCAAAGAAAGACTCCCTGCGACCCACAAATCCGTCACCGGCGTGAGCTGCGGTATTGCCGATTTTGCGGACATAGTGAATACGCTTCATCAAGTCTTCGCTGTCTATGAAACCGGTGAAACGCTCATCGGTGGTTAGCGAAAGTAACGATGCCCGTTCGCCTATTTGCCACCCTTTCAGGCGGTAAACGGTCTTAACCATTGTCTCCAACGCAAGACGTGCATTCTGAGCGGAGATTATGGGATTCACTATCTGGAAGTCTTCCGCTGTCGAGCAGTACTTATAGACTGTGTTCAGTCCGCTTATATCTTTTATAATATCAAAGTTCTTCATAACCCTGTCATTTAATAAATTCCCAATAACCATCTTTGTCAGAACCTATGCGCCTGATGATTGTTCCATTCAACTTCTTGATATGTCGGGCAACGGTGGCGCGACCGATACCCAGTATCTGTGCATATTCATCGTAAGTGTATTCCGGATGTTCTTTTATTGCGGCGACAAGCCGTGAAGTGGTGTCATTGGCTTTTACAGTATCACTTGCAGTATCATTTACAGTATCACTTGCAGTATCATTTACAGTATCATCAAGAGATTTTTGATACTGTATAATTCTACTTTCAAGGTTAGCAATATGTTGGGTTAACATTATATCTTGAACAATGGTACTGTCTTCATTTTCGCGACTATCTATTAAAGCTTGTATATATTCACCTTTAGCTTCCTTTGTTACAATCGAGGGTACAAGACCTAATTGACGTTGCACCATGTTCATCAGCAAACGGGTGGTGCGACCGTTGCCATCCACCCATGGATGAATGGTAACAAGTCTGAAGTGTGCTTCAAAACTCAAACGGTAACAAGCAGCGACATCGCCCTTATCTATTGCAAACAGTTCTTCATTCAGCCATTTGCAGAAATCCTCTGTTGCCTTAGACACTTTATTGTATGCCAAATAGCTCTTACCGCCTATACCTGCACTGACATTGCAAAGGCGAAATTCGCCTTTTGATGAGTCGAATGTTCCCCCTATGGTAGAATATTCAGTTCCGGTACGGCGCATGACCATTGCCGAGAGGTTGCACAAGAAATCTACAGTATAAGGTTTGGGGTTCTTGGCCCACTCAAATCCAAACATATAGGCATTCTTCAAATCGACATTCATCATTTGCTCAACGAGTGAACGCCCTTTTGCTGCAATGCCCTCGTCAAAAAGCAATTGGTTTTCTACCTCTGTGACCGTAGAGCCTTCGATAGCCGTGGAGTGGGTAATAAGTGAGTAGAGATAGAATTTTTCATAATCTACCTGCTGCTCGATACCGCATTCCGCATATCGCTTTAATATTGCTAATAGTTTAAAATCTATCTCTTTCATTGTACTTTAGTTTTAAGAGAAATAATACTGCATTCGCTCTGCCATTAACTGCTCTGCATCGGCTAATTGCTGGCGGATAAGTTCTTTCTGCTGCTCGATGGATTCGACTCTCTCTGCAAATTGTTTTTGCAAATCAATAGGGGGAACAGGTATAGGAAGATTACTTAATAATTTCTGATTGATATTTTGAATACCAATTCCGTTTGATTTTAAAATATGTGCTTTCTTAAATCCAGTATCAGTTAATAGGGCGACAAGATACTTATTTATAATATCAGTAGATTTCCTAAATCTAATACAGAACCCACTAAAAGTCACTTCCTCTTTATTAGGATAAACTTCAAGACATCTACCAACAAGATTCTTATTCCCATTAGATCTAACAAATACAATATCCTCATTTTTTAATAGATACTCTGATGAAATACTTTCCAGTTCTATTGATGGTATATTGTCAAATAAAGTTAGGCTTTTTAAATCTTGGAAATCTCCTACACCTATTATTTTAAATATTTTGCCTTTTTCTCCCTTATTATAGTTTAGGCCATTCTTAAAATCTCCAAGCTTCCCCATAGGTATAATATCCCATGATTTATCATTTATTGCAACACTTCCAAACATATCAAGAAAGATGGATTGAGCGAGCGCATCAAGGTCAGTAAGTTGCGCTTTATAACCGTCTATCATCTCTTGAATGGAATCCAATTCAGTGGCGATGGTTTGCTGAACACCTATTTCATAAATTGGAACAGGAAAAGAATTAAGATGCCCAAGTTTTATATAAGGCATTGCTGCACCTAGGATTTTATTTTTAACAAAAAGTTTCCAGCCAGCTCTAAAAACTAAATACAAATACTTTATATCAATATTTGAGTTTTCTTTTAAATGCAAAACATAAGTGCGTTGATACGCTTCAATCTTACCATTATAGTAAAAACATCTGCCAATGTCTCCATTGCCAGGAATGATTAAATTTTCACCATCAAAAGAGTAAGTTGTAGATTTTAGAGGATTTGTTCCACATGTAAAAAAAGGATATTCTCCATTGTCAGATGCATGATTGGCATCTTTTCTTCCCGTTCTTACAATACAGATATCTTCTAATCTACATATTATCTGTTTAGTCTTATCTACCTTCATACCCTCACGAATTTAGCAGTTTCTTAAACTCTGCAAAGGCTGAATCAATAGCCTTTTGTCTTTCTTCCATGCGGGCGATAATCACCTCCGGGGCGTCATACTGAACCGCTTCACGCTCCACTTCGTGATAACGCTTATAGCTGAGGTCGTAACCATTAGCACGAATTTCGTCGGCAGTTACAAAGAACGATTGTTCCTTGCGGCTGCGGTCGGCTTCCGCTTCGAGATTATGGAAGCGGGAGATAATGTCAGGAATATCGTTTTGTTCCGGAGTAGGAGTGCGTTGTGTCGTTAGAGAATAGCCGTCGGCGCGCATATTGTAAAACCAAACCCTGTCCGTTCCACCCGTTCCGGTTTTCGTAAAGATGATAATGGCTGTAGAAACTCCACTATAAGGCTGGAATACGCCTGATGGCATGGTGATAACAGCTTGAAGACAGTGATTATCCACCAATGCGGAACGTATGGTTTTATAGGCTTGTGCATCGCCTGTAAGCACCGTGTCGGGAACGACAGAAGCACACCGGCCACCCGTCTGCAACATCCGCATCATCAGGGCAAGGAACAGCAGTTCAGTCTTTTTCGTCTTGACGGCAGCTTTCAATGTGTGCGCAATATCATCGGCATCAAGACTGCCTGCAAATGGCGGGTTTGCGAGGCAAAGCGTGTATTTGTTCGTGTCGTTGTTCTCGTCCGACAACGAGTTGCGATAGTGCAGTTGTGGCTCATCCACATCATGGAGCATCATGTTCATGCAGCCGATGCGCATCATCGAGGCATCGGAATCCGAACCGTGGAAGATCTCACTCCGGTATCTGTCTCGGTTGTCAATGTTCAGCAGTTCATCGCCCTGATGTTCCGCAATATATTTTGCCGCCTCCATAATGAACCCTGCCGAACCCATGGCAGGGTCACAAATGATGTCATCGAGCGTGGGACGCATCAGTTCCACCATCATGCGGATAATGTGACGAGGGGTGCGGAATTGTCCGTTGGTTCCCGATGCCGCCATCTTGCCAAGCATATATTCGTATATGTCTCCCATCATGTCCGCACCGTCGGATGCCAACTCTTCTATACCCTCGACTACACGTGACAACAACCGTGCATTGGTTATCTGAAAGACAGTATCCTCCATTGCCTGGCTATATGCCGAGCCTTCGCCCCCGATATGCCGCAGGAAGATAAACGCATCGTTACGGACACGGTTTAGCATCTTTGCAGATTCCATATCCTTGAAGTTGTGCCAGCGCATCTCGCTGTATGGCACCTCTTGGTCTGTATTCGGGTTGTGCCACATTCCTTCCGGGAAAGTGGGGTCAAGCAATTTATCGCCTGTCAGGTTGGCAATGGATTCCTTTTCCAGCTGCTTCTCATCAAGCATCTTCATAAAGAGCAAATAGGTGATCTGCTCAAAGATTGCCGAAGGCTGTGTGAAGCCATTGTTCCAAAATGTCTGCCATATATTATCGACTTGTTGTTTCTTTTCTCCTGTTATCATATGCTTACTGTACAATTTCTATTTCTGTTACTATATAAGGCAATTCAGCCATATCCATACCTTCGTTCTGAATGATATTCTTTAGAATCGCTTTCTTCCTGAGCATAGGGCTGTATTTAGAATCTAATTTGCAATATGGACCACATGTCAACTTTCCGCTTCTGTGGTACATAATATTACATTCCGTCCCTATCAAAGAATCTATAGAAGGAAACTCCACAACCTTTCCTTCCACAACCTTAATATCTTTTTTCTTTCCAATGTCTGTTATAGTTGTGCTAGGTGCCGGTAATGGAATAATTTTTATCTTGGATTTGTTTGTCTTAATGTCCGGATTAGAGTTGATATACTCGCCAAGCCATTTAATCACATGGCATAGTTGAAGGACATATCCAAAGAAAATTTCTTTCTTATCTTCCTCAATTATGTATGGATCATCTTCATTTGTATGTGAGTCTGAACTAGAATAATTCAAGATGTTTTTGACAAACATTGCTATTTCTTGATTGAAAATACAATCATCAGGCTCCCCAAATCTTACTTTGTTTTTGATAGTTCTTCCATCATAAACATTAGTCTCCAGACCTGCCATGAATCTACTGGCATCTAGCGACACAATATGACCATTAGTGTCAAAGAAATCGTCAGGAAGAAGACCAAATTTATTTGCACCACGAAATAGATATTCTATTACCTTGCGGAGTGGGTTACCCTCATATACAAAGTTCAAATTTTCTTCCGGATAGTAAAGTGCGGAAAGCATCTTCAACATATAAGTGCGTGCTTTTATATAACCAAATACACGTCCCTCGCCAAGATATTTGAATACATCAGAATGTCTGAACAATACCGTATTGATACCTGTGGATGAAGCTACTCGTCTAATATTATCAAAAAGTATTTCTTCTTGTGCGACCTTTTTGCCATCAATTTCCTCATCTTTGGCCTTGATATATTTCATAGGTCCCCACAATGAATCAAAGTTTTGTCTTTCTTCGGTGTAAATCAATTCCAATACTATGCTGAAATCATCCATTGTTCCAGCAGAAAGAACATACCAAGGTATGAATTTATGCTTTTCTCCGAAAATTCTTGATAAGCGAACAGAGACATGTCCCAAGAATAGCTTTGATGCTACTGTATCTGCTTTTTTAATTTTACATTGAGCGTCCAAGATGATGGCAGAGTATTCTTTGAAATTGATGCGCAGTTTTTCCTCCGCTTCTTCCCAATTTGTTGCCACATCAAGCTCTATGTCTTTTGACTCAGCAATAATTTGATAACCTTGTATAATGCTAAGGTCATCTTCTACCCAAAGTACTTTATAAAATGTTTCTTCTCTCATAATTCAAAAGATGAATCTATGTTAGTATCGTGAAAAATAAGTTTATAAGTAATAGTAAACTCATTTTCAGGCTCTGAAATAATCTCTAAGTTATCACCAAACTCTTCCATGAGTTTTTTGATTTCGTATCCTCCAATACCAAAATGAGTATTAGAATTGCCAGAAGTCTGACCATAAACAGTTATGTCGCTGCAACTCATTTGAGGAACTAATGGCTCACCGTTATTTGATATTGAAACGATGTAGTCCGATCCTTCGGAGCCAATCTCAATTTTTATGATGTTATCGGCATCCTCTCTATTTACAAATCCGTGAGCACACGCATTGCTAACGATATTATTGAATATAGTGGTAAGAGCTTCCTTGGAAAACTTAACATATTCAATAGGATCGCCTTTTCTCAGAACATAATTACCGGTAAGTTTACCATTTAGATTACTATCAATATCTATCTCTGGAATATCCTCTATACAGCGATGATCTGCTGAACTGTACTCATATCGAAATAGAGGACTTTTATTTCCGTGAATGTAATTCTCAATGAATTCAGTCAAAGCTATATCTTCTTTTGGCAAGCCATAACCTGTGTCAAACTTGTTAAACTGTGTAGAAAGTTTTGACATCGAAGTTTCCAAATTCTCAAAAATTTCTTTAACTGAGACTTTGTGAATACGACCGACTATGGCATTCTCGTCAATGATACCATTGTTGTCTTTTCTTACCTGTTCTAACAATCTCCACCAGTTCTTGAAATTTGATAATGTCTGACCTATAGCATGTTTTTTCATATGAATATCCTTACGGAAATCTTCATATATCTTTTGAAGTGTAATGTCGGCTTCTTGAATACCAGCATGCGCTTCATTGTAACATACTTTTTCCTGCTCCTCCAATGACGGAACTTTGATAAGTATGTCGCATAAATCTCTGAAAGAAATTCGACTTATGACACTTCCGGTTGATAGCTTAACAATTTGTTCCTTAGAATAATCGCACAATAAAGAGCGCAATAGATAATCCTCTGTTATGATGTTTGACACAATCTTAACAGGGAAAATCTCACTTCTCAAAGAAACAGAGTTAGTTTGAGTGGCATTTTTCAATCTTGCAACCTTAACTTTCCCCCCTATAAATCCAATCAAAAGACAGTTCTGGTCTATGACACTATTGGTTTCTTTAACTCTGGCAAGAGTATTATCGGCAGATAATATGCAATTAAGATAATCGTCAAATAATTCCCTGTTACCAACGAGTGGTCTAACGGCTTTAACAGTTAGCCTTGTTGCAGGAACTCGTTCTATTAGCTCACCTAATTTGACCAACTTTTCTCCGGCAGCAAGTATTGGGGCATTGATTGTAGGCAAATATCTATTTGGGGAGAAGGATAGCGAGCCTGTCAAGTCAGGATACTTTCCGCACCAAACTAATTTCTCATCACGCTCTTTCAACGATTCTATGATGCTTTCGGTTTTGAGTGTGTATCTTTTACGACCTACGACATTTGTCCTTGATACAAATGTTGAACTGCTAAAATCTGCAAGGATTACATTTCCTAATCCATCTTTTTTGATATGAATAAGGCAAGTTTTTACTCCAGTGTATGGTTGGAAGGTCTCTGAAGGTAAAGCCAAAACAGCGATACTAACATTTAAATCTGCTGCTGTTTTCCTAAAATCAAAGCCGTAATTTCCACTAAGAGTAGTACAAACATCAAAAGGTACAATAGCGTAAAGTTCCCCATCTTTTTTGAGATTTGTCTCTAAGAGATGAATTAAACTACTTATAGTTTCTCGTCTTTGACCGAAAGGAGGACATGTAAATATATAATCGTACTCCTTGGTAGTCATAACAATTGGGAAGGCAACACACTCGATGTTACATTCTACTCCTACTGCGGAATTAAGAATCTCTGATATAGCCCAGTTGATAATGCCTTGCTCATAGCCGTCACACTTGCAGCCAATCAGTTTATGAGAAAATTCCCCAGTACCATTATAAGGTAAATATACCTCACTATTAGGCTCGCATTCTGCTATTTTCAGACACAGGTCAACTAATCCTGATGGCGTAATTTGAGTTGCGCCATTACGCAAGAAATTCTCTGAATCTTGGTCAAAACAAGAAAGAATGACATTTCTGTATTCGTTCTTTAAAATGTCTATTTGCTCAGAAGGTAATTCTTCTTTTAAATCGATGATGTATTTATCCAATTCTTTTACGACCGAAGACTTGGCATTAGGATTAGTGGCATAAAGGCTTGCGCCCAATATCATTGAAGGATTATTGGTAAAACCTTTACTCCAAATACTATTAGAGAATTTGTTCACTATGTTTTGAGCTTCAACGGAAAGTCTTGCGAACTGTGTCATTGTTTTGAAATTTTAGAGTTAAACTTTAATACTGATTTCATTTGACACTGCAAAGGTCGTTGTTGTCTATGCAAAGGTTCTGCATAGAAAAATATTTTTTCATACATTCTGCAATTTTCTTGCTAAAAGCCTCGCGAAACCATGTAGGTGAAAGGACTTCCACATCTGGTCCGAAAGAGAAAATCTGTTGCTCCAATTCTAATGTGTGATATAACTGTAGTGAAATTATACAATCCTCTTCGCTTATAATTTCCTGTGATTTATGTATAGGCTTTGAGGTTACATATTTGAAACGTTTTGGAGAAAACTTTAATTGAAAAACTTCCAAGTTTGATTCTCCCTCATATGGAACAGTTACACCAACTACATTGTCGAAATATGTATTGAAATCAATCTTTTCATTTTTTCGGAATGCACAATTATTATTTACCATACTTTGAATACGGTCAAAGGCAAGACTCTTAATCCTGTCTTCTTTTTCGTCAAGCCCGAACAGATACCATCTTCCATTATATTGTTTAACAAAATATGGATGTAATGTATGTTGGTGATGGTTTCCGTTGGCTGAAATATATTCAATATCTAACGGCTGATGGTTGATGGTCGCATCAATAATGTCAGAGAGATATTCAATCCCTTTTAACTGATCATTCTGCCCAAAAGAAACAAGATTTTCTGCATTACCTTTGACTCCAAATCTAATTTCGAGGTTGGAGATAACCTCTTCCAACCATCCGTTCGAAGGTAAACCTCTGTATTTACCTAACATTTCTATTGTTGAACGGAGGTTCTGCACTTCTGCTACTGATAGTTCGTTTTTGTAGATAGAAAAATTCGGTTCAGAATAACGATAGTAACACTTCTTACCATCATGCGGTATGGCTTCAAGATATATGCCGTCCGGGAGCATCTTGCGAATGGCATTTAAATCTCCTCGCAATTGCCGCTCCATAATCATGGACTTGCTTCCGTTTGCATCATATAATTTATCGTTGACCTTTTCCAATAGGTCTTCAATAGTGTATTTATGACGAAAGTCGCTAAAGCATCGGTCTAAGACCATGAACCTATATTCGGCATTCTTGTTTTTGGGCATAATGTCTTTATGTTACATCGTTAGATTGGTTGGAACTTTAATATACATAGCATCCTCTTTTGTTGAATGAAGTAAATCTTTCACATCAACATCAAGAACACCGGCAATCTGCAACAGTGTTTCCAATCCCGGTTGCGAAGTGTTCGTACACCATTTAGACACTGTTGCCGGATCCTTGCCCAATTGTTCTGCCAGCCATTTGTTGGTTCGCTTCTTTTCAACAAGAACAACTTTGATTCGATTTATATCTTTCGTCTCTTCCATTTTGGTTTATTATTTCTCCATACATTGCAAAAGTACTAAATTAAATTCAATCAGCCATTATATAAGTAAGACTATTTGCTATAAAAATTGCGGATTACTTCAATTTTTATCACAAAAGAGTTCTGCTAACTCAACTAAAAGGATTACCTTTGTACAATAACTTGAAAGATTAGATATTATGGAATCCGAAAAGATATTGAACTATATTACGCCACAGATTGTAAAATATCAAAATATTGATGACCTGTTAGAGAATAATAGGCAGCGCACATTTTTTGATGTGACAGAGAATTTGTCTGTTGACAAACTGCTTGAAGAAAGCTTCGTTTGTGTTGTGGGAGAACCAGGCATAGGTAAAAGTAGACTCGTTGAAGAAATAAAGAAACGTGTTTCTGAAAATTTGTACCATTGTACCGCATCTGAGTTGAAGCACAAGGTTCTTTCAACGGAAACAGACTATTGCATTATAGACGCTTTGGATGAAGTTGATGGAAACTCATTCTATGATATACTACAAACGATAAAGCAATATAAAGAAGCGTATCGTGATGTTAAGATAATATTCACTTGTAGAAAGCATTATGTGGCATCTTATGCAAAGCATTTTTCCAATTGTAGGAATTTGCGATTTGTAGAAATATGTAGGTTGAATGAGGGAGAGGTAATGAATGTGGTTAAAAGCAAGTGCTCTGAGACAACAATAGAGCACATAAGTAAAAGCCCGAAATTAAGAACACTTATAACTATCCCAAGATATTTGACCTTTTTATTGGAATGGAACAAAAAAGAAGGTAGTGGTGTGAATATCGGAGAGCTTTTTGAGTACATAATTGCTCGTTCAATACAGGCAGCAGTAAAAGCTCGGAAAGACATTGAATATAATGAAAATAATAAGATATTGGTGCAGAGAACATTGGAGAAAGTGGCTTTCGTTATGGAGATAAGTCGAAGAGACCAAATCTCAAAAGATGACCTATATACGATTTTAGATGGTATAAAAGGCAATATGACGCAGATGCTCATTGCCAATTTTGATTTACTGTTCTTTGAGAGTCGAATATTGAAAGATACAAATGATATGCTATGTTTTGAAAATACTGAGTTACAAGAATATCTTGCAGCAAAGGAGTTGTGTAGACAGGACAATATAGAGAGTGTACTTTATGATGTTGCTGTACAGAAAGATTTGAAACATATCTATCCCAACTGGTATGATGTTATTCCTCATATCTCATATTCAAATGATAGAATCCAGACTTTTATTAATGTGTTTAGACTTATTGTATCATACGAATCAAATCTTGATAATGAATCATTTGAAAATCTATTGAAATACGTTGATTCATCTGTACTTTCACTTCAGCAGAAAGAAGATTTATTTTCAATAATTTTTGAACACTACCAACGAATACCTGTATATATTATGTGGAGAGGTTCGATTTCTGAATTATTGCATGAGTGTTATACGGTAAATTGTGATGCTCAGATGTTATTGCCATTCGACTACCTCAATAAGATTCAATTATCCAATATTTATGTCGTTCTTGATACGCTTGTTGAAAACAGCAATTTAAGCAAATGCGTTTCGGATCATTGGATTAATGCAGCAAATGGTCTGATGGCAACCAACGATGAGGAAAAGCAGTTGGCGGCTTTAGACTTGTATAATGCACTTAAATGTAAAGACGAACTTATACAATTATCAAAATCATATAGCGGATTTACCCAAGAATTAAAAGAAAAGTATTGTGAAGTAACAGGTTACAGCAAAATGACCGAAATAGATGTCGTTGATTGTTGGTTGAATGATTGTTATGTAGGTAATCCATACGCAATAAATGCAGTTTTATGTATAGAAGATTTATCTACAATAGTTTATGCCTATAATAACATCATAGAAAATGGTAAGCTGTATGAATTTTTTAATAAAAAGGGTACACTAGTCGTTTGTTATGAATTGTATTTAAATAGACAATTTGATATTGTTTGGAAAGGAGACACAGATAGCAAACAACTCATTACAAGAATAATTGCAGGTCTTATATCCAATCATACTTACATTACCTATAGTGATATGTATGAAATCATTAGGCGAATATTGCTTGAAAAAAAGACAGGAGCCTTGTTTATTGCAAGTTTTGATAGAACATGGGATTTAGAAGATTTATTTCGACGTTTCGATGCAGAATTTGTTGATTTAGAACTTATATCGTCAATGGATATTTTGTTGAGCGAAAAGGAGATAGAAACTTGGTATATAGATAATATTCTCACCACACTCATTAACAAAATTAGAAACGATGCAGATAAAAGGACTTCCATAGCTAAGTACATAGCACGTTATGCAGACACATTTGAGCATTGGGATAAGGAATCACAAAAATTAGAAGATGGAAAAGTAAATTCACAAAATCAACAACTTATTGAGGCTTATCGAAATATCTTAGACCCGAATGTGTCAAAGTACTATAAATATGAGGCTGCGTATGAGTTGTCAAAAAATATTGAATTTGTTCAAAAACAAGATTGTAATCCTCTGATAGATATTGTTAAAGTTTTTTTTGAGGAACTTGATTTAGACAAAATGACATTAGAAAGGGAAACACAAAATTCCTTTACTCTTTCTATGTCTTTACCCAAAATTCCTGTTTTTGTAAAGTTTTTATATTATTTAGGTGCTAAAGATTTACTGAGCTCTTATAGAATAATTTTGGCTAAAACATTGCCAAATGTTTGCTTCACGAGAAATTATGATGTCAAAGATGTGAAGAATATATACAAGTCCGTTATTGGTAGTATTAGCGATGAGGAGAAGAAACAACTTGTAGAATGGTGGAAGTCAAGGGAAGATGATTTTATGAATGTAAGTTCGGATGATATATGTGCCTGTATCACTGATTATGGGATTGAGGCATTGTCATATAAGTTGGAAGAGTATATAGAACAATATAAAGTTAATCAAAATCTTGATTACAGCATTGCAGCTTCCAAGGCATTAGATGTCATATCTGATTACAGTTATTGGGGTATAGACAAGTACCGAGACTTATTCGATTCTCTCAAAGATGATGGTATTACAAGCATAAAGATGAAGTGTAATGCTGTAATGATTGAAAAGTTTAAGGATACAGATGCCATTAAATGGCGGATTGAGTATTTTAGAGAGCATATTATAAAGACCTTCCATAATGACACAGGACATGCTCGTGCGATTTCATATGAGGAGTCCGAAATAATAAGCCCAAATCCACATATGTTCAGATGCTTCATGAGTATAAAAGATAATGAAACGTTGGCTAACCAAATGTCGGATTTGTTCGATTTTGGATTGACATTATGTGAAAACACTGATACATTAGAATACGCACGTTATCTCCTTAACCAAATATATCTTTTCTTCGTGAATTTAAACAATGTTGATTACATTTCTACATTAAGAAAAAAGATAGAGGCTCATAATGCGAAAAGTGTAAGTTATCTCGCTACCAGTATTATGAATAATGCAGAAATGCTGTTTTTAGTAAATGAAAAGATTACCATCGGTAGAGCTATTAAACAATACAACAAATGTATTGAAGAATCATATTTAAATATCCGGAATGACGGTGATTTAAGACGTTATTTTACAGAAATACACTCTGAAGTCCAAAAAGAGATACAAGACCAAGGTATTTACACATTAGTTCGTCCAGATGCTTTAAGTGAAGATTTTATTCAAAGGGAGTTGAAAAATACCATCATTAATAAATGCTGCCAAATGGGATTAGAGGCTGTTCGTGTAGATCGGGAGGTTGCTCTACAAGATAATAAGCGTACAGATCTTCTCATTCGATACGGCTTGTGTAATCCTATTATGGTAGAGCTTAAACTACTTCACAATAAAGAAATTCAGGAAGAGAAGAAACGTCGAGAATACAGAAATAAGTTTATTCAGTACACAAATGCAACTGGTACTTGTTTGTCTGTATTTTGGGTGTTTGATGTTCATAGAGAAAGCAGCAAACGTTCTGAATTCGAAAAATTAAGACTAGAGTACAAAGATTTACCTCATACTTCTGTCTTACTGACGGATTGTAAATGTAGTAGTGGTGTTGAAACAGGATTGCCAAAACAAAATACTAAAGTTAAGAAAAACAAGAAAAGCAAGAAATGACAAAGTTTCTATTATGATTTTATAGAGTTATGGATATTAGAACAATTTATGCAAGATGAAAATACTCGTGTTTATAAATGTAGGTAATACTCCTATGTCAGAAGAGACTATGGCTGCTAAGCTCTCTAAAATTTGTTTATTTCACGGAGGAATATTGGATCAATCGCTTGACAACAGAAGCGTATGGATAGTTAAGACTAAATTTAGTGAAGAATTTAAGAATCACTATACTCAATCATTTTGGAAAAGGTTAGGAGATGGAGTTCGTGAATTATTTGATACGCCTGTATATGTAAGCATATATGCAGATGATTTACAACGATATCCAAAATTTCAAGAAAAAAGAAGTGTTGGATATGTCGGTAGGATACAAGATATTCAATTTGATTTTTCCGGGGATGATATTAGTACAGACCCTCGATTTTGGTAATTGATAAATTGAATAGGGGGCAATGACTGATAATTTGGTACTGCCCCCATTAGAGAAACTATTTCACTTTATACTTCTGAATCTCTTGTATCATTTCCTTGACATCCTCTCCAACTTGTACAAAGTTCTTGTAAAGGATGCGCTCCCGTTCATCCCTTGATTTGAAGGTGTAAAACTTGGGAAGCGGTA
>ERZ773181.2106-NODE-2106-length-13960-cov-8.258612_pt1 | contig 13960 bp, 12 predicted proteins | sample MGYA00581001_ERZ773181 | MGnify/ENA primary metagenome ERZ773181 (study PRJEB29015, sample SAMEA2737780) | human gut metagenome | biome: human gut; feature: human-associated habitat; material: faeces | place: China | collected 2012 ... | reverse complement strand
ATGAGTAGAACTTATTATACTTAATTTTTATATTTTACGAAATACTTCCGGGCTTATTCCGGGATTGAGCTTGATTCGCTTGAAATGGACTTTTCCCATATCCGAGCGGGATATTTGAGGCGTTTTATCTATGAATGCAAGTGGGGAATAAACTTTTTTAAAGATCCTGTGTACTCTCTTTATATCTATAACGCCTATATAAGTACTGCTCAGCACAAGAAGGTGGCAAGTGAAAGTTCTGTTGATTACTTCAAATACACGGGCTTTTCGATTTATCCTGCCTATGTTACGATGGAAAAGTCTCCGTTAAAATTGGCGCTAATTCGGGAGGCGAAAGGCAATGCGGTTGATGAAACTCCACAATATGTGAAGTACCGAAACTTTCTGATGGGACTATCCGAGGAAAAACGGCGCTACTTTTTCTATTCATCGGAAAAATCCGTAGCGGAATTTTTAGATTCTCCTGAAAACTTAAGCGAATCCACGATTGAAAAATATATTAAAGACCACCCATTTGGGCTTCCAAAGCAAATTGGAAAGTGTATTACCCTCAAAACATTGCCTCTTGAAAACAGCGAGAAGCCTCATTTATCTATGCTTGATCAAGGTTCGCTAATGTTGTTTTTCGGTAACGACTATGAGGATACATTGAAATCTTTCAGAGGCGATAAGGACATCTCTGAAGCCCTGACAAAATTAGCCTGCCAAAAGGCGGATAAAGAGGAGCTCCCGTACGTAAGGATTCTTTGGGGAATACTTAAATTGGCAAAGAGCCATGAGAGGAGACACTTTATATGCAAGCTTTGGGAAAGCGCCTACCTTGAATTTGAGTGGAACTTTTTAATACTTGCCCAACATGGCAAGGCGATAGCGTATCTGGATGATCTCATAAAAACCTTCCTTGAGCCTGAGAACGTCACCCCTGAAAACCTCATGTGGCACTTTACAAACTTTATCCTCAGGGGAGAAGAGAAAGATTATATAAATGTGTTCGGCTATGCGAAGTGGGATATATCGCACTGTATAGATTATAGAGATAGCAGAGGCGTATATTTTGCGAACAAGGCAATGGGTGTTAAGCTGTCATTTAACGTAATCGTTGGAGATTTAGAGCAGGCGAAATGCGACAAGGCGGCAGAGCTTTATTTGAAGCTCAGTTTAGACGCAAGGCGCTATTACGCGCGCCAAGGATTTGGCTCGTTTATAGAACTTGCAGATAGCAAATCCGCAGATGAGTTGGAGGCATTGGCAAAAGAAAGAAAAGCCAATCTCTTTGAGTTTGTACTGGACGAAAAGATTCAGCTAAGGCGGAAAATTTTATCCTCAAAATACAAAGAAAGTGAAGAGCCCAATGGTCTGGACTCTGAAACAACTAAATAGAAAGGAATATTATTTATGAGAAAGGAAAATAAAAAGATTATGGCAAGGCTTGAACGCCGCAAGCGCACAACAAGGCGCGTTTGCGATATAAAAGGGATATATTTGCAAATCCCCTTTAAGCACTTGGGAAAGATGCTAACCGCAAGGGAAATCGAAAAGTTGGGCAACTAAATGAGACAAGGAACTTTTAGGAAACACTTAAATCCAAGGGATGTAAACAATCCCTTGGACGATTACCTCAAAGAGCTTTCCCTTGAATACGAAATTGACAAAAGCTTGCTTTTACCTTGGGGGACTAAGGCGCTTGAAGGAATTAGTGCTACAGCTAAAAACTATCATACCCACCATGTATATTTTTTGGATTTATTCCCAGTTTTTGGAAGGTATGGGAGGGGGACGCTCAGGTTAAGATGCTCGCAGGAAAAACATCTTGAATTGCATAGGATACTCGCAAAGTGCCTTGAAAGCGGAGACTTTGTGCCGTACGAAATTGCGATAAAGTCAGAGTGCCCGCAAGTCACAGACGCAATCGCAAAAGTTTATGCCCAAAGAATAGCAAAACTGCCTTCGCCGTTTTCTTTCAAAATAAGGGGTTATTTGAGTCGAATTGGCGCTATTTGGCACTGATAGAGAGTGATTGTATAACACCCATTTAAAAAATTATCGAAAAGGCGGGTAAAAAGCAGCGTTTTTTTTAGGCGCTTTTCAGGCCTGTTTTGAGGCTAAAAATAAAGGCTTTTTAAGGGCAAAAATTGCCGGAAATTGTCTAACACATTTTCCCAAAATCGGCCTTTTTTAGAAAAAAGCTTGGGTTTAAAATTCAAAAAAATGGGCATTTTTTGCTGCAATGGTGTTAGACAATAAAAAAGCCGCAATCGCCCATTTTTAGCGCATTGCAGCTTTTAAACTAAAACTGTCTAACACCCTTGCAGTGTGAAAGTTATAAACGCGGAGAAAAAGTAGCAAATAATGCCTTAAAAACGACAAATTTTTGAAAACTTCAAAAAGGCGCATTTTTGACCCAAAAATTTTCAACGAGATAGACGTCACAACGCACATTTCCAAATTCGCGATTTTTTGTCTAACACTTTTGTGCTACATGCAGTAAAATTGACAATAGAATCTGACAGCAATTTTTAAGCTCAATTATCAATTTCCGATTTGCATGTGTTAACATATAGAAGTAAAGGGGGATTTATTAGGTAGTCAATAACCCGGATTTAAAGTGTAATAAGCTTTCAAATACGCTTAGGAGACCGTATTATTCATTATTTACCTTATCTAACGTTCTTGTCTTTAGCACTACTTTCCATCCCTTCTATGATTTCGCTTCTCCTATGAAATGTTATATGTATATGTTATGATTCTTCTGAACCTACAACATTAGACCGGACAGTCGAATATCGCTTTGATATTTTATTATTAACTGTATACTGCGACATATTATGTCGTCTATCTGTATTATATTTTCTCCGAAGATGGAAAATATGAATACAAATAACTTAGAAGACATTGGAGAATCCCCTGACAAGTTCGATGTAAAAAGAATTTCAACTTTCTTTGTATCGAATTCGATAAGAAGCGGAGATTTTATTCTGAATGAGGAATTTTTAGATATGATCTCTTGTTACTACGGCGACTCGGGAAAATCCTTTCCCGAAGAAGTCAAAAAGATTATCAAAAATTTTCTTTTAAAAAAAAGGATAAAGAAAAAAAAGACTAAAAAGATAATAAATAAATATAATGGAATGTGGAGGAAATTTTTTTATGATATATCCTTTATGGCAAACGTGCCTATTAGAGAAATTAAGAGCAATTTGACTGAAGCTATAAAAACAGAAGTGTTTCAGGAGCTTAGAGATTGTTTTAATTTGTCGTCCATCAATCTGTTCAACAAAAGAAACAATGATATAAAATCGTTTTTTTCCCTAGATGACATACAACTTCGCATAATTTTAGTTTCAATAATAATCGAGGAATCCAAAATGCTTCAGGAGTATATTAGGGGACTCGTCGAATCAGACCGCCGCAAGGCGATTGCCAGAATGGTGGAGACTTCAAGTAAAATAATTATGGACGAATTATTGAGTTCATCAAAACTTAAGTCACTGCAAATCTTAGACGACGAAAATTTTGTTTCCAAAGAGATAAAAGAATATATAATTGAATTGGGAGAGAGCTTTGTAACTAAAATATTAAAGAGGAATTTTGAAACTAAAAATCTAAGTAATATAGATGCATTCGATGCTTCGCAAATCACAAAAAATATTAGAATATTGTTTTGGGATTATTAAGATCTGAGAAAGCGGTAAAATCTTATTCTATAAAATATTCCGGTTACTGGTTCCATTACCCCTACAAAAAGTATGGAAAATATTTTAAGGCTCTTCCAATACATCTCAGGCCCGAAAGCGTTTCACTGAACAGTATTTCAAATTTCTTTAATATGGAACTAGAGCGCCTTCGCAACGCTTTAGAGTATGCAATCGCTCGCGCGGAGACCGTCATCAAAATATGAAGTATCTATGCTTTTAAGGTTTGCATCAACCCAAAATTTAACACATAAAGAAATGCTCAACTATGAAGAAAATATTAAATATTACATTACTTCTTGCAGGCGTTCTTTCGGGATATTGTGAAGACTCAAATTCCACTACATCTGTGAATATCCCTTCAATCCAAAGGAAATATGAACTTATCGCCAATATCGACGTATTTCAATTCAAAGGCGATAATTTGACTCCTTCACAGCTGGCTATAAACAGGGCATTAAAAGACACAAAGACAAATATCTTGAAGGATTATTACAATGAAGTTGAATACTTCTTCGACGAATACCTTTCCGATATAAAAGACTATAAAAGCGAAGTTTCTATAAAATCCACAGTAGTCCAAAATAACGGCAAAATATTTTCATGCGAGATAGAAACATACCAATATCACCACGGCGCAAACGGATGCTGTTCAAATATTATAGGGATAAACTACTTAATATGCGGAGATAAAATTAAAAGGCTGAAATTTACCGATTTATTTGAAACTAAAAATGAATGCAGCAAGTTCTTAAAAAGAGCTCTTAACGAATTAAAACTGAAGACAAAAGTTGAATCGATTGACGCCGATGCGCTTTCAGAGTCAGAATTGAACGAAATACTGAATGTGGTTCAGTTTTCAATCAAGAAAGATTCTTTAAAAATCATGTTTCCCCCATACACTATTGCGTGCGGCGCGTGCGGGATATTGACTGTTGAATTAGTACCCCCGCAAAACATCAAATATGACGCTCTTAAGTTATAAAATGCCGCTTAAACGAGTATAGTGGAAACAAAGCAGAAACAATTTGAACAATAATTGAATTGTAATGAAAATATTTGAAACGGCAAAAGATTTTTTAGGCATCGCGCTTATGGCCTTTAAATATTTGGCTTATTTGGATTAGATTTTTCGTAATAAATTCGAAGACGAAGGAGTTAATTGAAGCAAAACAAAATAGTTTACAGATATCCTTACTTGTTTCATTATATTTTGGCACAACAAGTTGCTGATTTTCATTATTATCTGCGCTCTTTGATAAGTACAATAAGATTAGGAATTTCCCCCGGGAATCTGATACAGAATTTCAAATTTAAGCTACAATCAGTTGGCTTTTAAAATGATGACTAAGATTAAGTATAATAAGAAATAAAAAAGGGTAAGCCTATAAGCTTACCCTTTTTTATATAATTTTTTCTAATATTGTGTAAATAAAGGCGCCAAAAGATGTCACAAACATCACATAATATCTTAAAGTTTATTCCATTTGTGAATATTTCCTTTGGGGCATCCTAAGACTTTAGGGAAACTCTTAGAACGGATCAACGTTGAGCACTTGCTGCATTGATATACATCCTTTCCAACTTCTCCCAAGTCATTCCATTTGTGCAGATCCCCAGCAGGACAGTTAGAGGAAGAAGGGAAAGTTGCCATTCTCAAGGTCGTTGAACATTTTGAGCATTGATAGTTATGCAGCTTCTTAGCGCCTTCAGTTGCGTAAGAGTCGCTGCCGTTTGCGCAAAATGAACATATCCCGAAGAATATTGAAATGTATAGTATATTTTTCATATCAGCGCCTAAAGAGATTGCCAATTCCCGTACCTAAGATTTTTCTTTTTAAATCATCGGATTGCTTAGTAGATGGGATATTGCTTCCATCTCCTTTAATCGGCTTATTGTTATCAGATTTTACATCTTGATGTTGGTTCTTCTGATTGTCTTTTTCTCTCTCTTTTTGTGATTCGAGTTTTTCTATTGATTGCTCAAATCCACTATCAGATAATTTCTTTTTATCTTCATCGGAGAATTTTGACAAATCGGCAGCTTGCTCAAAGGCGAGTTTTACGCAAATTTTGTCTTCGGCTATCTTATAATACTTAATCCAATCTTCCGCTGTAAAATCGTACACCGCATTGCAATATTTTTTAGCCCCATATTCGATAATTCCCGGAAGACCAGGAAAATAGTCGTCATACTTTATACCCTCGAAAACTTCGTCTTTTGAGATATCCTTTATATTGATGCATTTTTTAATATCATATGTACACATTCTAGCTACTTTTTTACTTTTAGTTCGATTATAAATGCTGGACATAATCTTTATCATATCTGAAACTTCCATTTTGGATAAATCGCAGCACGGAGAATAACATCTTAAGACTTCGTATAACTCATTATCTGAAGATGAACAAGAGACATTGGAAAAGAATTCAATCCAAACGTCTTTTTGTATATTTTTCCATATTTGCAAGGTGGAAAAGCCTTTTTCATTATTTCTAAAAAGCAGCGTTAAGGATAGGAGATTAATTTGGGCGTTTTTATTTAAATTCCCCCAAATTCCATTCTGAGTTATCTTATCGAACAACTCCGCAATATTTTTACCGACTCTACTTTCCAAGTTAAAAGTTCCATATGGCACTTCAATAGTTTCCTTTGCCTTTCCATTGCTTTTGTCTTTTGACTCATAGATTCTAAAGTTATCTCCATCATAACTTAAATTTGCCCATTGTTCTACCGTGATTTTTTTCCATAAATCATATTTCTTGATGTTTTCATACGTCAGAAATTCCGAGATGTATTTTGAACAGTCTGCATCGTTCTTATGTAGTTCATAGTATACGCCCGAGATGTCGGAAATTTTCTCCAACTCGCGATCCTCGAACAAGCTACGCCAATTTTCGTCCGAAAACTGTTCAAATATTCCATGTTTTTTAGCCATTTGTATGATATAGTTTCTATCATAAACTTTCTTTTCATCAGAAAGTCCATCGGCAACTTTTTTCAAATCTTCCGTAGCTCCTTTAGAATCTCCTTCAAAAACAAGTTTTCCTATGATATTTTTCTCAAAGTCATCAATAGCTTTACTCGCCCGTTTGAGGTCATTAAGTCCGCGTATTTTTTGCCCGGAAAACAATTCCGCGGCAGCTTCCATTCCAATCTCGGCGGCGCCGTCGTCCTTTATAAGCAATAAATATTGCTCTTTTGTAAATTCCTTCCAAAAATCGTACTTCTCAAAGGCGGGGCTTCCTGTAAAAAGAGCCTTTCTTATTTGCGGATATGAAAGTTCTTTTATATTTACATAGCGGTCAAACATACCCTTCAAATCATCGTTTTTATCGAGCATTTCTACCCAATCGGCAAATGTAAATTTTTTCCATGGAATTAGATATGCGAATTTTTTCGACATTATATCATATAATTCTTTATCTCCCCTGAGGACATTCACCCATGAATCGAGATCATAATTTCTAAATGTTTCGGCGTTTATGCGCTCTTTTAGCTCTGGAAAGATCTTTACAAGTATAACAAGTTTATTGCCCGACAGACCCTCTCCGTTGTCTCCAAAATGCTTATATAGATTTTCAATACTTTTTGCCAGATCCATATCTATTCTGTTTAGAGAAAAAATTTCATTTCGCAAATTGGGCTGCGTACAGTAAAGCTTTATCAAATTATCATCGGAAAGCTTATCCAGAGAACTTGTCTTTTTAAAAAGTTCAATGTACTTTGCGTCTTTTGCCAGAAGATTAGCCCATTCCATGGGGGTGAATTTCTTAAAGACTTCCTTTTCCTCGGCCACACTTTGAATTTTTGGATTTGCGGCAATAAAATTCAACCATGTGGCATTGTCCAAATTGTCTAAGATTTTTTGTGAATTTGCCTCCTTTATATAAGCGTCATTTTTGGAGATTAATACCTGCCAATCTTCTATCTTTAATAGTTTCCATGCATTATGAGCATTGGCGTCTTTTATATGTTCCGAGTTTGACGATAGGATATCTAGCCAATCTTTAGCCTGTAACTTTTCCCAAATCTTTATTTCGTCGCACTTCTCTCTTAGAACCTTACTGTTAGACTTTATTGCAGAAACCCAATTTTCATTGGTAAACGAATCAAAAACTTTGTTCCTGTTAGCCTCTTTCATGAATTTCGCCTGCGCGGAAAGCAGTTCTATCCAGTTTCCAGAACTCATCATTTTCCAACCGGCATAATCGTCGCATTCATCGTCAAAACGCGGCTCCTCGCTCAACAAGGTTGCCCAGTTGTCTCCACTTAATTTGTTCCAACCTTTAAATTGATCGCATTTTTCGCGCTCTTCGGGAAAACACACGAGAATCGGAACCCAATCAATGCCATTCAAATCGCTCCATTTATTTTCTTTGGCTATTTTATCTCTCATTGCCATTGTTAACTTCAATGTTGCGACCTCGGTGTCCGTAAGATTTTCGTTATCCAGTCTCCATTTCTTAGATCCCGATTCCCCACATCCTGATAGGATAGCTGCAGATAATAGAACTATTACTGTTTGTCTTATTTTTTTCATATTTACTGTTCTCCTATAAATATTTTTTATTTGAATCTTGCGCGCTCCCATCAGGCAACAGGATGTTTTTTGTATTTTCCAGTTTCACAAAGAAAACTATTATAAAGTTTAGCAGATTGAGCCTTTATTTGTTCACAAGCCGCCAAAGTTACATGGTCTCCATTGCTTTTACTTGTCCGCGCGTATCTTTGGGCCAATGCAAATAAAGGATTGCCTTTGGCTTTTGGGCTGATCTTGTTCTGTTTATTTTTGTTTTTCATTTGTGTTTCTCTTATACTCGAATCATGCCTACCTAAATCATGGATATAGATGACTTTTCCGAGGAAGGGGCAAAATACACTCCATTTAGATGATTATAAATAGATATGACGATTTTAAATCGCTTTTCAAGTTTAAAATTGACACACGCTCACTTTTATGAAAATAATTCAACAATTCATAGGTATGAGCCGCTTACATACAGCATTAAAGGAAATCTGCAAGGAGGAGGGAATAAGCTTGCGATGCAAATTTGAGCAGATGGGGCTAAATCCGTCTACATCATCTGTATTGATAAATTCCAGACCGAGTATTAAGACGCTGAGAATGCTCTGTAATCAATCCACTTGGAAGGATCCAAAACATGTGTCGAAAATATTGCAGGCTCATTTGAGGGACGAAATAGCCCGTTCTCAAGCAGGTTGCACAAATATATCGGTGAGCGAAATCAGCGCTCAAACGGTTGACGTTCAATTGATGGACGCCTTCGCCCTTTTAGGGAAATTTGCAAAAGAGCGAGATTCATTAAGAGAGCTGGTAATTGACATGGCCGATGCCATAAAGACTTTGCCACGTTAAAATCAGCATGCAGTAAATTCGCGCGTACATGAGTTGCGACATGCAATTAAAAAATGTAGCCAAATACACACTATTAAGAAAAATAGGAGAAGGGGGCTTTGGAGAGGTATTTTTGGCTCAAAAAGGAGTTTCGTATTTTGCGTTGAAACTCATTCCTTCTGACAAATCGGAACGCGAAATAAAAGCTTTTGAATCTTATCTAAAACTCGCCAAGCGCGGCAACGCAAATTTAGTAGAAATACTGGATTGGGGAACACACAATGATTATTTCTATTATGTAATGCCCCTTGCCGATCCAATGGGGAGTTCGAAATCTTTCGCTTTTGAAGACGTTAGATGGACGGAAAAATCGCTTTCGAAACTTATTGAAGAGCGTACAGAAAATCCGAATGCCGATTGGTTTTCAAAAGATGAAATAATTTCGATAATTTCAAATATTGTAGACTCGGCCGATTTTATAAATAAGAACGGATTTGTTCATAGGGATATAAAACCTTCCAATGTGCTTTTTTTTGGGGGTGAAGCGCGTCTGGCGGATTTTGGATTGTTACAGGACGATAGGAGAGACGTATCAAGAATTGGAACCGCAATGTATTCCGCTCCAGCATGGTATTTAAATTCAGGAGGGAATTCGGATATGTACGGTGTTGTCGCTACATTCTACACCTTAATTTCCGGCAATTATCCGGAGAGCATGGGAAACCCCAATTATCTCATGCCTCAAAAGACGAGGAACAAAGTCGACAAAAAATTCATTGAACAATACGAGCATTGGCATCGTTGCATTTTGCGGGCTGTTTCAGGAAACCCGCAAGACAGGTTTTTGTCTTTTCAGGATTTCAAGTCAGCCTTACTTTCCAGTGATTTTGAAGAATCGAAACGTTGGAGTGCTGGATATTCAAATTCCTCAAGAAAACGGATAGCTTTATATATCTTAATTGCTGCACTAACAATTATTTTTACTTTACTGACATTTTCACATTCAATTTTTACAGACGCTGATAAAATAGGCATAGAAAAGTTTTTGGCGGCCAAGAACGATGAGTTTGTTTCAACTTTTCGATACGGTAAGGTCATTCCAAGATCCGTAAAAGAACCCTTAGAGGGACCTCGTTTTATAATGCCCTATGGTGCATGGTTGAAAAATAATTATTCAAGAATGCTAAAAGATCTCAAAAGTTACTGCGCGGATTACGAATACGCAAAAAGACATCTTGACGAACATAAAGAATACAGAATTAGCGAAAATGTTTATATGCGTGTTAGCGGAAAAACATTAATAGAAGGCTATTCTCACATATTTAAAAAATATAAAGCCTTAACAAAATCTCCGCTGTTCATGTACGAGTACTACTATGACAGGGAAAATTCGGCATCATCCAATGATGTGTGCAATTTTTATTTTAACACTCCGCAACATTCTTCCGACTCTTTGACAAACAAAACAAACTAAGATAAATGATTTCTCTATAGATGCTTCGAGTATACCTTTAGTATGAATTTTCCTGAAACACCCAATACAATTATAGAAGGGCTGATAGAAGACGAAAAATCCGCAATCTGGCAGGGTATGTGGCGGAAATTTTTCGACATTTATTATTCGCCGGTAAAACTTATGGTGAAAAAGAGTTTTATCGTAAACGGTTGGAATAATGTACCAGCCCATATTATAGACGAACTTGTATCGGATGTATTCTATAATTTGATACGAATATTTTCTGAAAAACGCTACGATAAGAAAAAAACTAAATTTAGGTATTTTCTCAAGGCTATATCAAATAGGAGGGTTATAGATTTTATCCGAGTAAACTCAAAAAAAATGGTTTTCCCATCTCTGGACGATGAAAAAAATGACAACCTTGAAAGATTGTTAGAGGATCTTTCGCAAATAAGTTTTTTGACAAAGCTCGAAGATGACGAAATCTTATCATTCAAGCAGTCATTTTTGTTGGATTTATATATGTCGATACGCGACAACTTTGAAGCTCGCACAACCGCGGCTTTTGAGATGATAAAATTTGAGGGCAAAAATTCGGATGAAGTCGCAAAAGTTTTCGGTGTATCTAAGAATGTAATCAACAATGATATTTACAGAGTCATTAAAAAGCTGAAAGAAATTGTTCTAAAAAATGAGAATAAGCGGGAGTTCATGTGATGAAAACAAGCGAGAGTAAAGAATTAAAATTGGATAAAATAGAGAGCCAAATTTTAAAAGAATTGCAAGAGGCATACAGCAATATAATAAGAAGCAACAAATGCATTTCCCACAAAAAAATAACACTTGACTTGGAAAGAAAATTAAAAAGCGATAAAAAGAAGGCAAGAACTACATAGCTCAGCAAAAGAATCTGGCAAGAATTCTTAAGCCAAATACTCAACTACTTCTTTATGCGCATTAAAATCTTGAACTCATAGGTAGTTTCATTAGGATATAAAGCGTTAAAATTACATGAGAGAAATCGATGAAATAAGCTTGCAGAAGGCCCGAGAACTCTACGATTCGGGGTATATTTCTTCATGCGAAGTCGGAACTACAAAGGGTTTGCAACAAATCCATAAATATATTTTTGACGGCCTATATGATTTTGCAGGCAAGATAAGGGACAAGAATATATCAAAAGGCAATTTTCGATTTGCAAACGCAATTTACCTAAAAGAGGCGCTTGCAAAGATCGAGCAGATGCCAGAAGGCAATTTTGAGGAAATTATTGCCAAATATGTTGAAATGAATATTGCCCATCCATTTATGGAAGGCAACGGCCGCGCTACAAGAATATGGCTCGATATGATTTTAAAGAAAAATCTCGGCAAGGTCGTAAACTGGCAGAATGTTGATAAAGACCTATATTTGCAGGCGATGGAACGCAGTCCCATAAATGACTTGGAACTGAGATTCCTGCTAAAAGAAAATCTTACAAGCGATGTCGATAACAGGGATGTTATATTCAAAGGAATAGAGCAATCCTACTATTACGAAGGATACAAGAAGCCCTAATATTTTATATCAGTACGTTAAATTATAAAAATGTTATCTCTATTTGCTTAGTGTTTAGTTATAATCCGCACTTTGGCGAATCTTTCAGAAAATCCATTCATAAAAAATTAGTCAATGCATCTGCATGCATAAGACTAAAATCCAAATTTTAACCTATGAAAAGATTGGGGAAGATTTGTTCGGATATATCAGCGGAAATATTTATATGAACGGGCGTTTTAAGAGAATCGCTTTTTACAAAACCCTTGGATTCAAGTTCGGATAAAATTGCGCGCGAAGCCCTTTCGGACATACCAGTTATTTCGCATATCTTCCCGCGGGGTGTTTCTCCAAAAGTCCAAAGCTCTTTTATAATGCGAAGGCAAAGTTCCGATTTCTTTGGGAATATCTCATGCATTAAGCGGGCATATCGGCTTATTACGGAATCCAATTTCAGGATGCCAAGCATGAAGTCCATCTGATCAAGCATTGTGGAAAGGAAAAATTCGCAAAATTCAATCAGGCTTCGCTCGCTAAGAGTGCCTCGTCCGTCAAGATCGCCTTGTCTATCCTGATCGGCGATTGCAAGCTTTGCATAATACTGACTGCGGTTTCTTGCAAGCCCGCGGGAAATAGACCATATTCCGCCTCCGTTTAGTCCGTATGCCTTGAGTAGAGAGCTTGTAAATATGCGCACAACCCTACCGTTACCGTCTCCAAAAGGATGAATCCACGCCAACCTGTGATGAGATGCCGCGGCGGCAATCAGAATTTCGCCTATTGGGATATTTTTATAAGCCTCACAGAACCTTGCGATGAACTTCTCTAAACTCTTTGAGGCTGGGGGTTGATGAGCGCCCACGGCAACTTCAAAATTTCGGAATTTTCCGGGAATGATTTGATATTCTTTGCCGCTTTGCGATTTTGAGAGTCGCATCGATTCCGGCAAATTTGCATAAAAAGTCTCATGGATTTTGAGCAATGTTCCGGGAGTAAATATATTTTCTTCCGTTGCGTAACTTAATATGGCGTTTTCGGTCTTTACATGGGCAAGACCTAAAAGTTGCTTGTCCCGCTCTTGCAGATTCGAGGAAAAATCGTTTTGCAAGGCGCGTTCTATGTCTTTCGGGTATGTATGATGTCCTTCGATTAAATTTGAATAGTAGCTGTTCATGTCGGCGACGACTGCCGAGACAGCTTTTGCCGTAATCGGATGAAGTTTTTCCTTTAATCCGCCGATTCTTTCTCTAATAGCGCCTGAAAGCGAGATAAGTTCAGGCGTAATGCGCGGCATCATGGGGTCCATACTTGAAACCTTCATTGGAATAACTTTGCCGATGTTTTTGCCGATTGTCATAAAGTTTAACTTATTGTATTATCGCAAGTAATTGACATAAGTAAAGTATAAAACAAAAAAACTTTGCCGATATTTTTGCCGATATAACTTTGCGAACCCACAACAGCATAGGCGGCAAGTAACTACTTGACCAACCTTTGCAAGACTATGGGGAATAATCTGGCCATTACATGGAACTATATGAGAGTTATAACAAATCTATGGATATATTTTTGACATGTTAAAAAGATACTTGGTAGTAGTTAAATTTATGTATGTACCATGTAGATCTGTATAGCTCATACAAAAAGGAAATAAGCGAAAATGTAAATGGATCATTAATTATTTAATTCGCCCTAAGGGAAATAGATTTGCTCAAAGTAAATATAACCTATGCATTTAAACTAAACACAAGAGTAAGGGAAATACAAAACTTAAGAAGTTTCAAGGATTACTTAAAGTATTTTAATCTCTACTTCGGTCAGTCTTACGGAAATGTAACTTCATATCTTTTTTTAATTATTTATTTTCAAAACGCCAGTGCATAACTGACGGTAGATGTTTTTAGATATTGTTG
>ERZ773181.2104-NODE-2104-length-13963-cov-4.978933_pt1 | contig 13963 bp, 8 predicted proteins | sample MGYA00581001_ERZ773181 | MGnify/ENA primary metagenome ERZ773181 (study PRJEB29015, sample SAMEA2737780) | human gut metagenome | biome: human gut; feature: human-associated habitat; material: faeces | place: China | collected 2012 ... | reverse complement strand
AGATGAGCACTTGGCTCTTTTTATATAGATTTGTAATTTACACCATTATATAGACATTATCTGAATTTTAGGAGCTGTTTTGGAGATTTCTGCAGTTTCAGCTACTTTTTCCCACAACTTTTCCGGCTTTTGGGCTGAATTTTAGGAGCTGTTTTAAAAGTTTTATGGATTACAGCTCCCCAGGGTCTGCCTACTATGCTATCAACCTATTGCTATTGTACATTATGCCAATTTAGTCCTACTTAGTAAAATGATGTGATGGTCAAAAGGTATCCAATTCAGGATCCCTTAAATCATATTATATCTATAAAATTTTCTATTGTCCATATATACAGACGATTATGATTGCGGCTCGCAGCTATGAAGGCACTGAACAATTACGAAATTTATTTGCAAATTCGTACGCTTCATTATACTATATACTCATAGTATCAGAAAATAAGTACAATCTACAGGAGGATTATCATGATAATAAAAAACGGCATTGTAGCAGACCCTGCATCAGGTCTCTACGAACAGATGGATATACTTGTAAAAGATGGGAAAATAGTAAAAATAGCACCTGACATCTCATGTGCGTCAGACGCTGCTGCAACTGAAAAAGAAGAAATAATAGATGCATCCGGAATGATTGTCGGACCGGGACTTATCGACACACATGTGCATTTCCGTGATCCGGGCTTCACATACAAGGAGGATATCCACACCGGTTCCCTGGCTGCCGCAAAGGGTGGCTTCACAACTGTCGTGTGCATGGCAAACACAAAGCCTACAGTGGACAATGTGGATACTCTAAAGGACAACCTCTCACGTGGAAAGCAGGAAAAAATCCGTATGTATCAGGCCGCTGCAATATCGCACTCCCTCAAAGGACAGGATGAGGTTGACATGGCAGCTTTAAAGGAAGCCGGAGCATGTGGCTTTACCGATGACGGCATTCCGCTTACAAATGCTGCTTTCTGCTACAGAGCCATGCAAAATGCTGCAAAGCTGGATATGCCGATAAGTCTCCATGAGGAGGACCCTGCATTTATCAAAAACAACGGCATCAACCATGGAAAAGTATCTGACGCTCTCGGTATCTACGGCTCACCATCCATCGCTGAGGAAGCCCTTGTCGCAAGAGACTGTCTGCTTGCGCTGCGCAGTGGCGCCGACGTTGTGATACAGCACATCAGCTCCGGTGTATCTGTTGATATAGTCCGCACCTACAAAAAGCTTGGTGCAAGGCTACATGCCGAGGCCACCCCTCATCACTTCACACTGACTGAGGATGCTGTCCTAGAGCACGGCACACTTGCCAAGATGAATCCGCCTCTGCGCACTGAAGCAGACCGCCAAAAGATTATAGATGGACTTATCGATGGCACAATTGACCTTATCGCAACAGATCATGCGCCTCACAGCGCCGAGGAAAAATCCAAGCCTGTAACCGAAGCTCCAAGCGGTATCATCGGTCTTGAGACATCTCTTGCTCTTGGTATCACAAGTCTTGTCAAACCGGGACATCTGAGCATGCTCGAGCTTTTGGAAAAGATGACTATCAATCCTGCCAGGCTGTACCACATGCCTTATGGTACCATCTCAGAGGGTGCTGCTGCAGATTTTGTCATCTTTGATCCGGACGAAAAATGGATACCATGCGAATATGCATCAAAATCATCAAACACACCTTTCACCGGCATGGAACTGACCGGTAAGGTAAAGTATACAGTATGTGACGGAAATGTAATTTATTCGGATAAATAAATTGTGTATGCACTATTAAATAAGCAGATTGTGAACGCATGTGTTCACAATCTGCTTTTTTCTACTTTTCCACCAGCTCCAGGCAGTCTCCATAGTGCCTCTGCAGTGACTTTAAGTCTATAATCATCACATAAAATACTCTGCCATTGTGCACTGAATCCACTATCCTGCCATGATCGAGCACTGAAATATATGTGCCGTCTGCTTTTCGCATATGAAAGAAAATATAATCATTTGAGTGTCCTCCGTTAATCTGCGACCATATGCTTTTTTGACAGCTTTCCTGTTCATCCGGGCGTATCAGATTGCGGAAGCTCTTACCTGTATATGCAAGCAGCTCGTCCATATTTTTACAGCCTGTAAGCCGAAGCAGCTCACTGTTTGCAAGCAGAATCTCATCATTTTCTTTATCTGCCCTGTAAACAATGAAAGCTCCCGGCATATTGTCAATAATATCCTTCACGGCAAATCCAAGCTTCGCACGGCTCTTTATACGCTCACCCTCACGGTATGCCATGCAGCCGTTCTTCCCACGCATTTTCACCTCATAAAGTGCCATATCCGCACACCGCATGAGCTGTGAACGGTCATCAGCCAAAACAGGATACTCCGCAAAGCCCAGTGAAATGGTAAATGTATGTTCTTCACCTTTACAATAAAATTTCTTGGTTTCTCCTGTAAACTTCTTAAGAAAAGGCTTAACCTCCTCTACCGTGCAATCCGGCATAAAAATGCTAAACTCATCGCCTCCGTTTCTGCCTAGTATAACATCCTTTGAAAAATATTGCTTCATGCTCTCTGCAAGCTTCTGCAGTGCACCATCACCTGCCGCATGTCCATACACATCGTTGACCAGCTTGAAATCGTCAATATCAAGCATTGCCACAACACAATGCTTTTGCGGATTCTGTCTCATATATTGCTCAACCTGCTCATCAAAACCGTGCCTGTTGTAGATACCGGTCAGTGCATCGGTCACAGCCAGTCTCTTGAAATTCTTCCTGTTCTCATTGATTGAAATCAACGCTGCTGTAAGCCCTGCCAAAAGCAGGACAATAACTCCACCTCCGATGAACAGATATAGCAGATATCTGTTATTGTAAAACCCACTCTTGGGTAAAATCTCAAGCCTCCACTTGTATCCATACACGTTAAAGTCATATATCACCGGATTGTTCAACTCTTCCTTTGAACCGTAAACCCACTCATACGTATCATCCCACGGCGAAGCAAACTTCTGCAGACTGTACTTATATCCAAAACTGGAAAGAGCCTCTACAGATTCAGAAAAAATTTCCGGAACTTTCAGTATAACAATTGTGAAGCCCCAAAAGCTCTTCTGACCATTTTCATCCTCCAAATAAACCGGATTGCGCACTGCTATACCATATCCGCCCTGCTTCAGCTCCAATGGTCCCTGCATAATTACAGTGTCATTATCCCTCGCATAGCGCGAAATCTCTCCCCTGTCACTATCATTTATCAGATCAATCTTACTGGATTCATTACTCTCCTCTGGATATATTTCAGTCACAACTCCATTCGGTGCTATCTGTATACTCTGAATCGAATCGTCCATCATATTTGCTGCAATATCATAAAACCTATTTATATTTCCATCACCACTTATGACAACCTGCTTTAAGCTATCGGTAACTCCTATTCCCTCCATAAGCTCGCCATATATACGCTCCGTATATGTCATCGCATTGAGCTTTGCATTTGTCCTGTTCTGCTGTTCCTGACTCTTGCCGACTACATATATAGCGCCGATTAACGCACACATGCCCAATATAAATACCACTGCCGGAATAATGAATCTCTTTTTTAGCTTTTTCATTTGTATCACTTTCTAAAATCAATGTCTATCTGTTCTATATGATTTTAATATTATAGCTTTACGATAAGAAAATGTCTATAAATTTACTTAGTTCATATCAATATTTTTCAGTTGCTCACCCGCTCGAGGAGGCAAATACTTTCTACGTGCGTCGTATGAGAAAACTGATCAAATGCCTGCCACTTCATGAGTTCATACTTCTCTTCACAGAGTATCTTCAAATCCCTTGCCAATGTTGCCGAATCGCAGCTCACATATACAATCCTCTCCGGTGACATCGCAAGCATTGTGTCCAGGCACTTCTCATCACAGCCCTTTCTTGGAGGGTCAACGACTATCACATCCGGGCGAAGCATATCTGTACGTCCGGTGGATGCTGTATCATCAGTGATTTTCTCAGTTTTCTTTGCATTCTCATAAAACTCTGGCAGCACCTCCTCAGCCTTTCCTACGAAAAACTGTGCATTTGTGATGCCATTGAGCTTCGCATTGTTTTTGGCATCCTCGATTGCCTGAGGCACTATTTCCACTCCATACACCTGCTTTGCCTTCTGTGACAAAAAGAGCGATATGGTACCGATACCACAGTAGAGATCCCAGACATTTTCATTTCCTGTGAGCCCTGCAAATGCAAGTGCCGTGCTGTAAAGCTTTTCTGTCTGCTTCGGGTTTACCTGATAGAACGACTGTGGAGAAATCTGATATGTGATGCCAGTCCCCTGTGGTGTGAAATCAGGGTAAGAAAGCAAATGGATGGTGTCCTCAATATATGGTCTGCCCCATATGCAGACCGTCTTTTTGCCGAGGATGACATTTGTGTTTTCCTTGTTGATATTGTAGGAAATGGAAGTCATTCCATCGATTTTTGAGAGTCGTTCGCACAGTGAATCTGCTGCATTCCCGGCTCGGCGTTTTGCTTCAAGACTGTCCCCATTTATCACAAGACACACCATAATCTGCTTTGATGTAAATCCATATCTGATAAGCACGTGGCGCACGAGCCCTTTGTGTGTGTTCTCGTCATACGGCGTAATGCCGCACTCATTCATCCATTCCTTTATGATGTCGAGTATCTCTTTGTTTTGCGGCACCCCAAGCTTGCAGTCCTCGACCGGGATGATATTGTGGCTTCGCGATGCATAAAAGCCTGTCACTATATTGCCATCCCTGTCATATCCCACCGGAAACTGTGCCTTGTTGCGGTAGCGGTATGGATTGTCTGCGCCTACAGGCGGCTGCATTTTACTGTCCAGCTCTGCCTCGGAAAATCCACCTATGCGCATGAGATTGTTACGCACCTTATCATTTTTAAATTCAAGCTGTTTTTCATAGGAGAGCGCCTGTATCTGGCAGCCTCCGCACCTCTTGTGCAGCTCACATTGCGGCTCAACGCGAAAAGTGGAAGGGGTCTTAATCTCTTCCACTCTTGCGTAGCCATAGTTTTTCTTTAATTTTATTGCGCGGGCTGTTATGACGTCACCAATCAGTGCATCCTTTACGAAAAAGGTCATGCCATCATAATGTCCGATACCCTCGCCATCTGTTCCCATATCTGTTATTTCAAGTTCAAATATGTCATTTTTTTTCATGCTTTTCTCTTCTTTATTTATATATATAATTACTCTTTATAATGTTTGTATCCGGTGCAAGCTTTCACACCCAAAATCACACCATAGCTATATTAATATTGTCCGCTTTTTACACACTTGTTCTGCGGAAATTTGTCTCCATAAATCTGTTGTAGCCCTGCCACTTTGTATCGTTTTCAGGCACATTTACAAGCAGCTCCCTGAAGGTCTCCATCTTGGCATCTATGTTGTCTGCAAAGCTAAGTGCAAGTGCCTCGACAAGTGCCGGCTTTTTCGGAGAGCCAAACTCAAGCTCGCCGTGGTGGGCAAGTATGCAGTGCTTCAGCTCGTTTGCGAGCACTACCGGGAAGCCGTCGATGCTCTTAATCGCATCGCCTACCCACTCTGCACCAATCATGATATGTCCGAGGAGCTGACCAGCGTCTGTATAGTCATTCTCCGGGAAAGTAGAAAGCTCCTTTAATTTTCCGATATCATGGAAAATAGCTGCTGTAAGAAGCAGGTCACGGTTTAAGACCGGATACATTTTTGCAAAATAATCACAGTTCTTCGTCACACCGAGTGTATGCTCCAAAAGACCTCCTACAAAGCCGTGGTGCACGCTCTTTGCGGCTGAATGGAACTTGAAACGGCGCTCAAACTCCTTATTGTCAAAAAAGCTATGTAAGAGCTGTGACAGGTACTGATTCTTTACAGAGCCGATAAAGCCCATGAGTTCCTTATACATGACCTCGACATCCTTATCGCTGACCGGCAGATAATCCGCAGGGTCATATTCTCCCTCGTTTACCTTTCTCGCACGCTTTATGGAACACTGCAAATTGCCCTGAAAGCTTGTGATATCACCGGTTATGGCTATGTAATCCATTGCATCAAATTCCTCAATGCCTACTGAGCCCACATCCCATATCTTGGCATCCAGCGTGCCTGTCTTATCCTGCAGGATAACATTGTCATAAGGCTTTCCGCTTTTGGTCATGGCTGTCTGCTTGCTCTTGCATAAAAAAATCTCATTGATTCTCTCTCCCTCGCGGAGAGTTGAAATATACTTCATATATCCTCCTAATTTCGGCTAATTCATCACTCCGATTTTCACCTGACAGGTAATCTCCGTGTAGCCGTTGCTTCCTTTTCTCTTTACTTTCAGATTGCAGGTATCCTCAGGCTTTTGCTTCATAAGCTGTGTGTTGTACGCGGACACATTCGACACCTCTGTATTGTTTACCGCAACTATCACATCTCCGCTTTGAAGCCCCGAGACAAATGCCGGTGAATCCATGGTAACCTGCTTTATATAAACACCCTTTGGGATGTTATATCTGTTTTCTATTTTTTCTGTAACTGTAGTACAGGTGATGCCTATGTACGGCACATCTGCGCCGCTTTCGAGCTTTTCAATGACAGGTGATAGGTCGCTTATGCTGACAGCCGTGAGCGTATTGTTTTCCTCCGCCGGATTGAAATCCTGCAGCGAAAGCCCTATGACCTGACCATCTGTATTAATCAGTATACCGCTCTGCAACTTGTTGCTTGCGATATCTGTGGTGAGCACCGAGTAATTGTTGTCCTGCGCCGACAGCTCGTTGGTTGTTGACGTTACAAGACCTGTGAGAATGGCATAGTTTGCCTCAAGTGCAATGACAGATGCTCCTCTTGAAACAATATTTGAATTACCAAGCTCCGCAACCGCTATAGCCCTTATTGTGGCGTCGTCCAGAAGCGACTTATCCACGGAAATGATTGCTATACCTGTATTGCTGTCATACTTGACCAGCGCAGCATCAGCCATCATGTCGTTTACAAAGGTTACACTAAGCTTATCCGCCTTATCCACTACATTTTTCTCTGTCAGAATGATTAGCTGCTTTCCATTGTCCCTCAGTATCACTCCCACTCCCTGACCCTCGGTCTCATAGGAATTATTGAAAATATCAGTGGCATCTGTCACACCCGTGACTCCTACTACAAATTTCGTGGCCGAAGTGCCCACTCTGTAGAGCTGGTTCTGCACTGCCTGATAATCTGCGAGTGTAGGCTGATAGGTCTGCGAAGACGGCTCCGAATAAGTGCCGGACTCTGTGCTTTGTGTACCATTTTCACTATATGCATCACTGCTGTCATCTATGCCTGACTGCTGTGTAGCTGTCTGCACATCATTATTATTTTTTCCATCTGAAGCTTTTTTTGATTGTCTGTTGATAACCGGCAGAAATATAGCAAAAACAATGCTTGCAGCCACTGCAAATACCACTCCGCAGAGTGCTGCTGTGCCTGCTTTTTTTGCAAGTCTTTTTTTATTCAGCGGTTTATCCTTTATCTTTTCTCTGATAAATTGCTCCATATTGTCACCCTGATTAGATGTCTTTAGTTACTATCTTACATTATATTCTGAATTATATTGCGTTGCAACCATATTTTTTCTTTGAGTATGGGCTTTGAGTACGGGCTTGCGGCATGTACCCGCCGGACTGCTGCACTGCTCCCAACGGTGCTACGCTGCGTGACTAAGATTCTGTACGGATTATGCATTTACTTTTTCTATACATGACGAAACCGTCGCTACTCGCCTTCCATGGCTCGATAGCTCCTTGCCCCGGCATCCATGCCGTGGCATTTCTGTGTTATGAGCATAATCCTACAGTATCTAAGCCACTGCGCTATTCGCACCGTTGGGAGCAGTGCAGCAGTCCGGCGGGTACATGTCGCAAGCCCTTACTTTTTGGCTCATTTAACAAACTGGTTTGTTATGTATTAAACTTTATGTTATCATCTTGTAATTATCATTTAATACATATTTATTATGGTTTTTTTGAAGATTTTCAGCTATAATATGATAAGCTATACAGTAAATATGAATTTAATATTCAACTACCGAAATATAAGGATATAGAAATGAATAAAAAAGTTTACAAAACATTGGAATATAACAAAATCCTCACCATGCTAAGCAGCTACGCAGCATGTGATGAGACAAAGAAAAGGTGTCTTTCGCTTGAGCCTATCACCGATTTATACGAAATCAGACATCTGCAGACCACCACTGCCGATGCACTAAGCCGCCTGTACAAGGACAGCGGAGTGTCCTTCGTTGGCATACACAATGTGCATGCTTCTCTAAAGAGGCTTGATATCGGTGGTGCACTGAATACGACCGAGCTTCTTCGCATCTGCAGTCTTTTGGAGGTTGCAAAGCGCGTGAAGGCTTATGGCAGAAGCGCCATGGACAATGAGAAGCAGGATTCTCTCTCCGGTCTGTTTGCAGGGATTGAACCGGTTTCTGCGCTCTGCGATGAGATTAAGAGGTGCATTTTATCTGAGGAAGAGATTGCCGATGATGCAAGTCCTGAGCTTTTTAAGATAAGAAAGGGCATACGCGGCATGAACGACAGAATCCATGCGCAGCTCACCAAGCTCATGAACAACAGCACAACAAGGACATATCTGCAGGATGCTGTTGTGACCATGCGCGACGGCAGATATTGTCTGCCTGTAAAGGCTGAGGCAAAGGGCAATGTACCCGGCATGATGCATGACCAGTCCTCTACAGGCTCTACTCTTTTTATTGAGCCGATGGCTGTCGTCAATTTGAATAATGAGCTCAAGGAGCTTTTCATAAAGGAGCAGGAGGAAATTGAAAAAATCCTTGCGGCTCTCAGCGACAAGGTTGCCATGAATGCAGCTGCTTTGGAGCAGGACTATGAGGTTCTTTCAGAGCTTGACTTCATTTTTGCAAAAGCAAATCTGGCTAAATCATATAACGGTGTGGCACCGGAGTTCAACACCGAGGGGCATATCAATATCAGAAAGGGCCGTCATCCGCTTTTGGATGCTAAAAAGGTGGTCCCTATAGATGTACGGCTCGGCGAGGAATATAAGCAGCTTATCATCACCGGACCAAATACCGGCGGTAAAACTGTTTCACTAAAGACTGTCGGACTTTTGACTCTCATGGGTCAGGCAGGTCTTCACATTCCTGCGGCTGACAGGTCAAAGCTCGCCATCTTTGAGGATGTCTTTGCGGATATAGGCGATGAGCAGAGTATTGAGCAAAGTCTCAGTACCTTCTCGTCTCACATGACCAATATCGTAAAAATCCTTGAAAAAGCTGACGACAGAAGCCTTTGCCTGTTCGATGAGCTCTGCTCGGGAACCGACCCGACAGAGGGTGCGGCACTTGCCATCTCAATTTTAAACAGACTGCACCAGTATGGTGCCATCACCATGGCCACCACACACTACAGTGAGCTGAAGGTGTATGCGCTTTCCACAGACGGTGTGGAAAATGCCTGCTGCGAATTTAATGTGGAAACTTTGCGTCCTACCTACCGTCTGCTCATCGGCGTTCCGGGAAAAAGTAACGCCTTTGCGATTTCCAGCAAGCTGGGAATTTCTGACGAAATTATTGAGAAAGCAAAATCCCTTGTCGATGAAGATTCCAAATCCTTTGAGGACGTTGTGACCGGGCTTGAAAGTACACGGAAAGAATTGGAAGAAGAACGTGCGAAAGCGGCTGCTTACCGCGAAGAAATCGAGCGGCAGAAGAAAAAACTGGCAGAGAAAAATGAACGAATTGATAAAGCAAAAGAAAAGATTTTGCGCCGTGCAAATGAAGAAGCCAATGAAATATTGCAGCAGGCCAAAGACATGGCAGACGATTCCATCCGCAAATACAATAAATGGATGGACGGCAGCAACGGAAATGTCAGCGACATGGAGCGCCAGCGTTCTGCGATCCGCGAACAACTTAAGAAAACCGGCGAAAAATTGGCGACAAAGCAAAAAGGAAACCGTCCAAAGACAGCGCCGGGAAAACTTTCCATCGGCGACCTTGTCATGGTGCATTCCATGGGCGTAAAAGGTACCGTAATGTCGCTGCCAAACACCAAAGGAAAATGCTTTGTGCAGATGGGAATCATCCGTTCCAAAGTCAGCATTTCTGATCTGGAACTGATTGATGAACCGGTGATCACTACACCTTCTCTTTCCCGGACCGGAGCCGGAAAGATCCGCATGTCAAAATCTGCAAGCGTCTCCACCGAGATCAACCTTCTCGGCAAAACCGTTGACGAGGCGATTTTTGAACTCGATCCGTTTTTGTATCAGGCGTCGGAAGCAAACGTCCCCGAAGTCCGCGTCGTACACGGCAAGGGCACGGGCGCGTTGAGAAAGGGCGTGCAAGCTTTTTTGAAAGGTCATCCTTGCGTCAAGGAATTCCGCGACGGCGTTTACGGCGAAGGCGATAACGGCGTTACCATGGTGAAAATCAAATGATGCCCGAATTTTTCTCGGAAACCGAAACGAACACCGGTGCGACCGAGGCGAAAAAAGTCAAAAAACTTTTATTTTGGTCATACGCGTTAAAAGTCGCGTCGCTTTTATTCGTGGTACTCAGCGCGGTTTTCTCGCCTTATTATCTGATAGGATTCGCAATTTTTATGATGTCAGGCATCGCGTTGAAACAATCCGTGCTTGAAAGAACCGCAAGTTTTGAATACTTTTTCGTCCGCGACACGCTGAAAATTACGGCTTTTTCAAACTTCGGAAAGAAAAAGTATGAGATTTCGATACCCATAAACGATATCGTGAGCATTGAACGGGAATTTGAACGAATTCCTGAAAAAACCGACGTTTTTGCCGCACCGGAGGGCAAACGTATTATAAAAATCCGCTTTATTGAGAATAGTTTGACGAGAAATTTGTATTTTTCACCTTGCTTGTATCTTGAAGCACTTATACGGAACAGGAAAAATGATTTACTTTGACAATGCGGCGACGACGCCGCTCGACGAAATCGCGATAGACGCGCTTAAAGAATACGGCGTTGAAAAGTTCTTTAACCCGTCGGCGTTGTACCGCGAAGCACTAGAAAACACAAAAACTTTGAACGCCGCGCGCGAAAACATTCTGAAAATCATGCACGGCGACGGCGATTTTATATTCACCGCAAGCGGCACGGAAGCCGATAATATGGCGATTTACGGCGTAAAAAAACCGAAAAACGCGCGTATTATCGTGAGCGCAAGCGAACATTCCGCAATGCTCAACCCCGCAACCGACCTTCTGAACAAGGGATACGACGTTGTTTTTGCACCGCTGAACCCCGACGGAAGCGTTAATATCGACGAGTTCAAAAAACTTTTGAACAAGGACGTTTGTTTCGTGTCGATAATGCACGTCAACAACGAAACGGGCGCGGTGAACGATCTTCAAAAAATCGTAAAACTCACAAAATCCGTCGCGCCGAAATCAATCGTCCATTCCGACGGCGTGCAGGCGCTTATGAAAGTCAAGGTAAACCTTATGAACCTTGGCGTCGATATGTATTCGGTCAGCGCGCATAAGGTGCACGCACCGCGCGGAGTCGGCGGACTTTACATCAGAAAGGGCGTCAGAATTAACCCTTTGATACTCGGTGGCGGGCAGGAAAAGGGTTTACGAAGCGCAACGGAAAATCTTGCGGGAATCGTCGCTTTTTCAAAAATTCTTGAAAAATACGATAAAATGTTCAACGAAAATGTTGAAAAACGTAAAGTCGTCCTTGATTATCTTCGCCAAAAAATAAGCGAAACCATGCCCGAACATCTTATCATTTCGCCTGAAAACTCGCCGCATATTCTGATGCTTGCGTTAAAGGGCGTTCGCGGCGAAGTCATGCTGCACAGCCTTGAAGATTACGGCATTCTTATCGGCGTCGGCAGCGCGTGCAGCAGCAAAAAAGGCATCAATAAATTCCAGTCGCTTCTGAGTCTTGACGACGAGCATAAGGAAGGCATTATCCGCATCAGCGTGTCGGAAACGAACACGATCGAAGAATGCGATTTCTTCCTTGAAAAACTGAAATATCTCACGGATAAACTAACCGATTATAAAAGGATTTAATATGGAAAGAGTCATTCTTTTAAGGTTTTCCGAAATATTTTTGAAGGGAAACAACAGAAAATTTTTTGAAAAAAAACTTATCGACAACATCAAAGAAACGCTGAAAAGTTACGAATATCGTTTTTCAACGTCGCAAAACAGATACGTCGTGTCCGATTACGACGTCGACCTTGAAACGGAAATCGTCGAAAGGCTGAAAAAAGTATTCGGCATTTATTCGTTGAGCGTCGCAAACAAAGTCAAAACGGATTTTGACGAAATAAGAAAAGCGGCGGTCGATTTGTTTGACGATACGCCTTTAAAATTCCGCGTGACGGTAAGAAGGGCGGATAAACGCGTCGAAATTCCAAGCCCCGTTATGGCTGCGGAAATCGGCGGCGACATTTTGGAAAAATATCCCGAAACGTCGGTGGATCTCACAAACTTTGACAAAGAAGTTTACGTCGATATACGCGAAAACGGATATACTTATATCTTCCTTGACAAAATCCACTGCGCCGGCGGCATGCCCGTAGGATCGAGCGGCAAAGCGCTTTGTCTGTTGTCTGGCGGCATCGACAGCCCCGTCGCGGCGTATATGATGGCAAAACGCGGGCTTCAAATCGACGCGATCCACTTCCACAGCATGCCGTACACGAGCGAGCAGGCAAAAGAAAAAGTCGTAAGCCTTGCAAAAATCGTTTCCGCGTACGCGGGACACATTAAACTTCACGTCGTGCCATTCACCGAAATTCAGGAAAACATACACAAATTCTGCCCACCCGAATACATGATAACGATTATGCGCCGCATTATGATGCGTATTTCGGAAAGGCTTGCGATGCAAATCAATGCGGGCGCGCTCGTCACCGGCGAAAGTCTGGGACAAGTCGCGTCGCAAACCATGCAAAGTATCACGGTTACCAACAAGGTCATTGAAAGATTGCCCGTATTTCGTCCGCTTATCGGTTTTGACAAGGAAGAAATCGTGAAAATTTCAAAACATATCGACGCTTTTGAAACGAGTATCCTTCCGTATCAGGATTGCTGCACGATATTCCTTCCGAAAAACCCCGTGATCCGTCCGAAACTTGAACTTATCGAACGCGCGGAAAAGGCTCTTGACGTCGAAGGTCTTATTAAAAGAGCGATGGACAATATCGAAGTTATCGAAGTCAAGCATTGATTCAGTAATTACTGAAATCGTCGATATTTATGTCGTTATTCAATAAAAACCAGTCGGTTTCGTGAACGTTACCGACTATTTTTATGCCGTATTGGTTGTAAAAATAGGGTTTTATATAATACTTCACAAGTTTTTTATCGTAAACGACGTCGTAAAAACTCAGTTTATCGTTGCCGTTTTCGTATTGTCTGACAAGGGTTTCCCGTTCGCCGTCAAACCTGAAAACGTCGTAATAAAGATACGGTTCGGCGGCAATTTTCACGTTGACGATCCCGTCAGACACGCTGCATTCGATTTCTTCAACAGAAAACCCGTCAAAGCAGGTCGAATAGTTTTCGGGCAGGTTATCCCTTTTGAACACTTCGCTTTTCAGATACGTTTTCGGTGTGTTCTTTGTCGCAAGCAGTACTTTTTGCTTGTTTTTCTGGGCATAGGCGTCGATATCGACGCGATAAACGTCGCTTGGAATCGTAAACGCCGCAGATTTTCCGCTTTCGACGTACTTCAAAACTTCGCGCATGGAGCGAGTAACGTAACTTCCGCCGGTTTCGTCAAGCGACATATCGTTGTTTTTCGCGCCCGACGCGTTGCCGTGCCACAAAAGATACGTGTGCGACGAAGTATACGCGACGTTATAAGCGTCGGAATTCCCGTCCGCACCGCCGACCGTTCCCGTTTTTGCCGCAACCTGAAAATCCAGGTTATTAAGTCCTTTTGCCGTGCCGTATTTTGCAGTATCGA
>ERZ773181.2091-NODE-2091-length-14024-cov-3.583864_pt1 | contig 14024 bp, 14 predicted proteins | sample MGYA00581001_ERZ773181 | MGnify/ENA primary metagenome ERZ773181 (study PRJEB29015, sample SAMEA2737780) | human gut metagenome | biome: human gut; feature: human-associated habitat; material: faeces | place: China | collected 2012 ... | reverse complement strand
TACTTTTTCTACAAGCTGAAATACTTTATCAATGCGGAAGGAGTGAAAATATGAATTCTGAAGAACTGGGAAAAAGAATTAAAGAAGCACGACTTGCCAAGAAGATGACTCAATCCGAGCTTGTCGGAACGTTCATTACAAGAAATATGCTCAGCCGTATCGAAAGCGGAAATGCCTGCCCGTCCGTGAAAACGCTTGAATATCTGGCAGGACGGCTTGATCTGCCTGCAGGTAGTCTTATATCCGACGAGGTGCAGAACGAGGAAGATCCCGACAGAAACGCACAACAGCTTATAACGGTAAAGCGGCTGTACAAGGAAAGCGATTATCACGCCTGCATAAAGGCGGCGGAAAAGCTCAACGGCAGTGAGTTTGAGGACGAGGGGCAAGCGATAACGGCACGCTGTTGTATAGCGTTATCGGAAAAAGCTATGAACGGCGGAGATAAAGCGGCGGCAATAAAATATGCAAAGCAGGCGCTTGAGTTTGCCGACAAGGGCATTTACAAAAGCCGTGAAATAAGCGTTGACGCAACGCTGAAGCTGTCGGAAATCGCAGGAGGAAAGTAATATGGATCTCATTATTAAGATGCTATGCGATATACTTTTCGATGTAGGAACAACAGCAGGCACAAGTCACAGACTGCCGAAACCGTTAAGGATAATCTGCTGTGTGCTGATATCACTTGCTTTCATTGCAATAATTGCGATACTGACTATCGTTACGGTAAAATGTGTGCAGGATATGCCTGTTGTAAGCATACTGCTCGGCACTCTTGATGTAATAATGATATTTTTACTGCTGAGTATAATCTCAAGAGCATTCGGAACAGGAAAAGATAAAAAATGATTGACAAAGCTCTTTTTTTGGTGTATAATATTATCGTTGTGATGTCGGAAGATATCACGGGATATATGCAGACGTATCGAAGTGGTCATAACGGGGCTGACTCGAAATCAGTTTGCGGGCAACCGCACGTGGGTTCGAATCCCACCCGCTCCGCCATTATGAAGCGTGTAAACTGAATTGTTTGCATGCTTTTTGTGTGTAATATACTGCAGTAAATTCACATATGTCTAATCTTGTATTTTTTGTGTGAATAAAATATGTAAGCATAATTGGCAGCTGTTTTACATCAAATAAAACTATTTTTTAAAAGGCTTATAGTAAGATTTTTTTCTAAAGTTTTGTTATTTTTTCAGTTGTGTAAACATTGTTATTTCTAAATTTAGAGTTTTAAATTTTGAAATTTATACTCTATCTTTCTTTTTATATTACTTTTCGATTGAAGTATTACAAAATTGTATACTTTAGCATTCAATTTTTTGCATAAAAAAGCTGCATACTTTTGCATGCAGCTTTTAAAATTAAATTTAATCGTGAAAACTTGAAGATTTCGGTATATTATGTTTTTCTCTTAACTGGAGACTTTCCATTATTTCTTTCCAACCTTTTGGATTTCCGTACCAAGGAAGGCTGTTGTCTTTGTTAAAAAATGTATAATCAATCACTTCAAGATTATCCTTTTTATACACAACTTTGGATGAAATATTATGAGATTTGCCATGGCGAACATTAATTAAATAAATTTTTTTGCCGGGATATACTTTTCCCATTCTTTCAATGAATCTTATAAAATCTCTGTAAGGTTCTTCGCGATGACTTATAAGTGCAATAGAATTTGATTTTTTCATTATTTCCATTACTTTTTTGGCTCTACCTGCCATAATTTTGTCAACACGAACTTTTTCTTTGTCAAACGGGGCATTTTTATCGTAGTGATGACGGCTTTCTATGTGGTTTTTCGTATCATACACGTACACATGATTATTAAATGTTTTGTTTTTGTCCACTCTTACTTGTTTGAAAAAATCTTTGAATCCCGTTTCAAACAAATGAGCAACCGTACTTAAAGAATAGTCGTACATCCAATCAAGCGGCGATGATTGATACCTTAAATTGTATTTTCTGAGCCACATTGCACATGCACAGTCATGACCTACGGAAAACGCACAATCAACAATCAATTTTTCTTTTTTAACATTTTGCGTTGCAGCTGATTTTGTAGTCGTGCATGCACATTGTATTGCGGGCGTCACCAAAAATGCACAGGATAAAACCGCTGCAAGTTTTTGCATTAACTTAGCAAAATTAAATTTTTTCATTTGACTGTATACTCCTTTTATGTAATTTTTGTAGTTTTAATTATATGTTTTAGGGGATTAAAAATCAATAATTATAAAAAAATAATAAAAAATCAAAAATGTAAAATATTTTAAATTTTTGGCTAAAGGAATTTATTCTAAAACATATTTGGTATTTATTTTTTAAATAACTTAAACCTAAGTAACATTAATGTAAAAGTGTATTTCAACTTAAAAAACAGCTTCCAATTTTCTTTAAAAAAATTTATACTTATCATTAGGGAGTATGCGATTTATAAACGGATACACAATAAAACAGTCGAAAGCAGGATATTTTAATGAAAATGTATTTTTATTACGGAGTAATGGGGTCAAGTAAAACGGCGAATGCTCTCATGAAGAAATTCAGTTTTGAAGAAAAAGGAAGAAAAGTTGCTCTTTTAAAGCCCAGTCTGGACACAAGAAACGGTAGAACACTGATAAAATCAAGGATAGGTCTTTCAAGCGAGGCTTTTTTTCTTGACAGAGAAGCCTCTATAAAGGAAACTTTGGGAGAAAACAATAATTTTGACATAGTAATGGTCGACGAAGCACAATTTTTAAGCGAAGCTCAAGTTGACGAATTGCGTGAAATGGCAGATAACGGAGTAATGGTTATGTGTTACGGATTAAAAAACAATTATTCAGGCAAGCTTTTCGAAGGAAGCAAAAGAATAATAGAAGTCTGCGATACTATTCGTGAAATTCAGTCAATGTGTACTAAGTGCGGTACGAAAGCAATAGTCAACGCCAGGTACTCGGGAAATAAAATAATTTACGAAGGAAATACGATAGATATAGGCGGAGAAGAAAAATATACAACTCTTTGTCACAAATGTTGGATGAAAGGCGTAGTTTAACGGTCCGGAGGTAATTTAATGTGGATTTTGAAAATGTGAAAACGGATTTTGACGGTTTTAAGCTTCAGTACAGTCTAGAAGCCGAGCAATCGGTTTTGGGTTCCGTGCTTATAGATTCTTCATGCCTTAACCGCATTGCGGAAATTCTGGTAAGTCCCGAATATTTTTATCTTGCCAATCACAAAACCATCTACTCGGCGATGATTGAAATGTTTACAGTCGGTCAACCTGTGGATTACGTTACCGTGCTTGATAAAATTAAAGCCAACGACGAGCTTGACTACAATCATTTTAAGTCATATCTTTTGCAGCTCGCTCAAATAGTTCCGACGGTTTCAAACGTAGAATTTTATGCGGAAATAGTTCGCGATAAGTATAACGTCAGAAATCTTGTAAACACAGCCAGAGAGATAATAAACGACGCGTCAGGCGGCGATGTGGATTCTTCCGAACTTTTGAATTCCGCCGAGCAAAAAATTTTTGATATTCGCAGAGGTAAAGACACAAAAGGGCTTCAAAGAGTAAACGAAATTGTTGTGCAAACATTTGACAGACTTGATGCTCTGAATTCTCAAAGTAGCAATGAGTATATGGGAATTCCCACTGGAATAAAGGATTTGGACAGAGTAATAATGGGTCTTAATAAAAGTGACCTTATTTTACTTGCCGCAAGACCGGGTATGGGAAAAACTAGTTTTTCGCTGAATATCGCCGAGCATGCTTCTACTGTCAGAGAAAAAACCGTAGCATTTTTTTCGCTTGAAATGTCCAAAGAGCAGTTAGTGTCGAGGCTTCTTTCATCAAAAGGTCAGATTTCAGGTCAAAATCTTCGAATGGGAAGATTAAACGAAAAAGAGTGGGAAAGACTGATAGAAGCAGGAGATATTCTTTCCAAAGCGTCACTTTACATAGATGATACTCCCGGAATAACGATTCCCGAAATGAAGGCAAAACTTAGACGTTTGGGAAAAGTGGATTTGGTAATAATAGATTATCTTCAACTTATGACCAGTGCCAAAAGGATAGACAACCGCGTTCAGGAAATTTCCGAAATAACTCGAAATCTTAAAATAATGGCAAAAGAATTTGATATACCCGTAATAACTTTGTCGCAGCTTTCAAGGGCGAGCGAGCAAAGAACAGATCACAGACCCGTTTTGTCGGATTTAAGAGATTCAGGTTCTATAGAACAGGATGCAGACATAGTTTTGTTTTTGTACCGTGAAGATTATTACGAAAACGGAGACGTCGACGAGAATCAAGACAAAAACAGCGGTGAATGCATAGTCGCAAAGAACAGACACGGCGAAACTCGTTCGGTTCCGCTTCACTGGCAAGGTCAGTTTATGCGTTTTACGGCACAGGAGGTTCGCAGAAGTGATTTCTAAAGCTTTTAAGATTATAGAAAAATACGAAATGTTTAAAGGAGTTACCAAAGTATTGGTTGGCTTTTCGGGAGGAGCAGATTCTTCTGCTCTTTTGCATTTTTTGTATTTTTTCGCAAGTGATAAAGGTAAAAATTTTTCAGTTGAAGCCGTGCATGTAAATCATTGTCTCAGAGGCGAAGAAGCTGTTCGGGATGAGAATTTTGTAAAGTCTTTCTGCGAAAAATTCGGAATAAAATTACATGTCAAAAGGGTAGATGTGAGAAGTATTGCGAAGAAAAATAAAGTAGGACTTGAAGAAGCAGGAAGAGCTGCAAGATATGAAACGTTTTATTCGCTTATAAACAGTGAAAGCGAAAAAATAGCCACTGCTCACACTCTGTCGGACAACTGTGAAACATTTATTTTTAATCTTATGCGAGGAGCTGCTTTGAAAGGTCTTTGCGGCATTCCGCCGATACGTGACCGAATAGTGCGACCGCTCATAAACGTTACTCGTGAAGAAATTGAAAAATATTGTTTTGATAACGGTATTGATTATATTCACGACAGCACCAATTTTGAAAGAGATTACACAAGAAATAAAATAAGACTGGATGTTATACCTATTTTAAGGAAAATAAATCCCGATTTTGAAAAATCCGTTTCAAGAACTGTTGAAACGATTTCGGAAGATGAAAAATATCTTGATAGAAAGTCATCCGAAATACTTGAAAGCGTACATTTAAAAAACGGGTACAATTCTAAAAAAATTAAGAAACTGCCCTTTTGTTTAAAAAGCCGATTGGCGGTAAAAATTATTAAAGAAAGCAGCGACAAACTTCCTGAAAAAAAATACGTGGATTTGATTTGTAAAATTATGGATAACGGCGGAGCGGTGACTCTTTCAAACACAATAGATTTGATATGCAAAAATGATGTGTTAAAAATTTGCAAAAAAAATGAAAAAAAGAGCGTTGAGAAATTAAAATGGGAATATCCTCTCAAAGACTTTAATAACTTGACAGAGATAGAAACAAATATCATAATTAAAGTTATACCTTTTTCGGAATATTCAAATACCGACATTAAAATAAATAAAAAAAATGTTGTTGATTTAGATAAATTACCGCCGAATTGTTTGATAAGAAACCGACGCTCAGGCGATAAATTTACTTTTCCGTTTAGAAAGGTTACAAAGAGTGTAAAAAAACTTATGAACGAGCTTAAAATAGCCGAAAATTTAAGAGACAAAACCGCTATGATAGCTTGTGGAAACGAGGTAATATGGATAGATGGAGTGGGAACATCCGCAAAATATTTGATAGATGAAAATACCGAAAAAATTGCAATAATATACAAAGAAAGGATTAGATAATATGGATTTTATAAAAAAAGTTCTTTTTAGCAGAGAAGAACTGTTAGACACCGCAAAAAGACTCGGAAAACAAATCAGCGAAGACTACAAGGATAAAAACTTGCTGCTTGTGAGTTTGCTTAAAGGTTCGGTTTTGTTTATGGCAGACCTTATGCGTGAAATAACGCTTCCGTGTGCAATTGATTTTATGTCTGTTTCGAGCTATACGGGAACCAAAAACAGCGGAGGAAACGTAAATATTCTTAAAGATTTGAATATCGACATAAAAGGTTATGACGTTTTGATAGTCGAGGATATACTTGAGAGCGGATATACTCTTAAATGCATTACTGAAATGTTTAAACTTCGCAATCCTGCGAGCATTAAAATATGTACTCTTCTTGATAAACCCAATTGCCGTAAAACCGACATAGAAGCCGAGTATGTCGGACACAAAATTCCCGACGATTTTGTCATAGGATACGGAATGGATTACAACGAAAAGTACAGAAACTTGCCCTTTATAGGTATTTTAAATCCCAAATATATATAAAATTAAAAGGAGTGAATTAAAAATATGGAAACCAACCGCAGCCCGTGGCGAAGCATGGCGGCATTTTTAGGTTTGCCTTTGCTTATAATTTTGATTTTTGTAATGATAAACGGTGCAATACCGTCTAAAACATATAACTATTCGGAGATAGTAAATAAATTTAGAAATCATCAGGTAGTCGAATACGACATGAATATCGGTACTGGAAACATGGAGATAAAGCTTAAAGACGGTAACGTAATTTACTATACTGCTCCAAGCGTTAATGTTATGTACACTGATATCAAGGATTACGTTGATGAGTATAACAAGGAAAATCCTGACTCTCCAATGGTTTATAACCTTACCAAACCTGCGGACACTTCGTGGATATTAAATGCTTTTATGTTTATAATACTTCCTGTTATAATTCTCGGAATTGCCGGATGGATATTTTTGCGTAAAATAAGCATAATAAGCGACCCGAACCGTCAAATGAGTTTCGGAAAAGCAAAAATTAAAGATATGGCTAAAGAAAAGCACAAAGTTACTTTTGACGACGTAGCAGGAGCGGATGAAGAAAAAGCCGAACTTGCGGAAATAGTGGATTTTCTTAAAAATCCTAAAAAGTACAATGAATTGGGAGCACGCATTCCAAAAGGATTCTTGCTTGTAGGCCCTCCGGGTACAGGTAAAACTTTGCTTGCACGTGCCGTTGCAGGAGAAGCAAAAGTTCCATTTTTTTCGATGTCGGGTTCTGATTTTGTCGAAATGTTCGTAGGAGTCGGAGCTTCAAGAGTCAGGGATCTGTTTGAACAGGCAAAGAAAAATTCTCCTTGTGTAATATTTATAGATGAAATCGACGCCGTAGGTCGCAAAAGAGGAGCAGGCTTAGGCGGAGGTCATGACGAAAAAGAACAAACCCTTAATCAGCTTTTGGTCGAGATGGACGGATTCGGTAAAAACGAAGGCGTAATAGTAATCGCCGCAACAAACAGATTCGATATACTCGACCCAGCACTTGTTCGCCCGGGAAGATTCGACAGACAAATTACAGTCGGATACCCTGATATGAAAGGCAGAGAAGAAATCTTAAAAGTTCATGCAAGAGGTAAACCGTTTGCACCTGATGTAAGCTTAAAAACCATTGCAAAAACAACAGCCGGATTTACCGGTGCTGATTTGGAAAATTTGCTGAATGAATCTGCTATTTTAGCGGTAAGAAACGGCATTAAAGCCATAACCATGGAAGAAATTGAAGAATCCATAGCGAAAGTTTCTATGGGACCTGAAAAAAAATCGAGAATACTGACTGACGAGGACAAAAAACATACTTCATATCATGAAGGCGGTCATGCACTTGCAACGTATTTTTGCAAGACGCAGGATAAAGTTCATGAAATATCCATTATCCCCAGAGGAAATGCGGGCGGATATACGCTTTCTTTACCCGAAAAAGACGAAAGCTATATGTTCAAAAACAAGATGTTAGAAAGAATAATAGTCCTTCTCGGAGGCATGGCAGCGGAAAAGTTAATTTTCAACGATGTTTCAACAGGTGCTTCAAGCGATTTGCAAAGAGCTACTTCCATTGCACGTTCAATGGTTACGCGTTACGGAATGAGCGATGTTCTAGGACCCATTGTTTATGATTCGGGCGACGACGAGATATTCATAGGAAGAGATATGGGCCACGTAAAAAATTATTCCGAAACCACTGCTTCAAAAATCGATGAAGAAGTAAACAGAATAATTACAGGCTGTTTTTCGTCATCAGAAAAAATATTATCAGACAACATTGAAAAGCTTCATGAAGTTGCAAGCTTTTTGATTGAAAACGAAAAAATGAATGAAGAACAGTTCTATAACATGATGGATGGAAATCCGTCCGAAGATACTAATAAATTGCAGGAGGATTGATTTTTATGCAGGATAATTCTGAAGAAAAAAAATCGGTCGATGAAGATGGTTATAATTATCCGAAAAAGGCAAATATACCTATAAAATTTTCCGATAACGTCGATAAAAAAATCGAGAATGAATTCGATTCAGAAGATGAAACAGAGGTACCCGATAATCAAAAAAATAACACGAAAACATTTTTGACCGTAGCTGTTGTTTTGCTAAGTATCTTGGTTGTAATGCTTGTGTCTTACATTATTTACACGGTAAAGGGAAGTTTTTCAGGGGCAGGTGTAAACTCTTCTTCTCAGGGAAGCACTCAAGTTTCAAGCCATACTTCGGGAGAATCGGAAATAAAATTTGAAGAAAAACCTTCCGATTCCCGTGAGCTTTCCGCCGAAACGATATATGCAAATGTTTCGCCTTCGGTGGTAGGTGTTGTGGTGTATGATTCAAAGGCGGATATAATTTCAGACCCTGTCAGTGAGGGATCGGGAATAATAATAAGCGAAAAAGGATATATTGTTACAAACTCACATGTTGTAGGCAATTCAAAGCAAAATCATATAAAAATAGTGCTCAATACCAACGAAGAATTTTCGGGAAAAGTTATAGGTTACGACAGCAAAACCGATATAGCAGTTATAAAAGTTGATAAAACAGGTTTAAAACCGGCTACATTTGGAAATTCCGATGATGTTAAAGTCGGAGCTTCGGCTTTAGCTTTGGGTAACCCTTTGGGACTCAATTTCGCAAGTTCTTTAACTCGTGGCATTATTTCGGCGATTAATCGTTGTTCATCGGGTTCTGCAAATAGTCTGGTTAAATACATACAAACCGACGCAGCGATAAACCCGGGAAATTCCGGTGGACCTCTCATAAATATGTACGGTCAAGTAATTGGCATAAACTCTTCAAAAATTGCCGTTGCACACTGCGAAGGAATGGGATTTGCAATACCGAGCAATACAGTCAAAACCATTGTAGACGACATCATAGACAAGGGATATGTTTCGGGAAGAGTGCGGCTTGGATTTACAGGTAAAATGGTAAGTAATTTTCAGGCTCAGATTTATAACGTTCCTATCGGAGTAATAGTTTCCGAAATAAGCAGCGACAGTAACCTTGGAGCGTCGGGAATTCAATCAGGTGATATAATCACCAAAATAAATAATGTTAACGTCACAAGCATGGATGCTTTTTACGGTGAACTTTACAGCCACAAACCAGGCGAGAGCATAAAACTTTCGATTTATCGTCCGTCCTCGAATCGTTTGAACTCAACCACATTTGATGCAAACGTCGTTCTTTTGGAAGACAAAGGAGAAACTCAAGAAACCGCAAAATCAGTTTTACGTTAACAAAAAACAAAGGCTATCGAGCAAATCGACAGCCTTATTTTTTTATTAATTATATAATAAACACGCTTTTTAGAGCTATATTTTTGTTATCAAAAACAAATTATTAATTTGTCGGTTTACGTTGAATAAAATATTATGTAATATATTCATTGTTGACAATTTTAATTTGAGGAGACAATTAAATATGAAAAAATTTCATTTCAAAGGTTCAGAGCTAAAAATAAGCATTTCGATTTTAATTTTCACAGTTTTAGCGATATTTGGATTTCGAATGTTTAACAGCTATTTCGAAGTTAATGGAGCGGAACGAAGTATTCCAATTGCAATGGCTTTAGACGACGGATACACGTATCCGACTATAGTTGCGATAACGTCTGCTATGAAAAATGCAAACAAAAATACTCACTATGACTTTTACATAATGCATCCTTCGGAATTCAGTTCCGAAAACAAAGATAAAATTCTTTCACTTCAAAAAAAGTACAAGCAGTGTAGCATAAAACTAATAGACATGGGCAAAGAATACAGCAATGCAAACGACGTCGGGCATATTACAACTCCTGCGTATTACAGATTATCGCTTTCAAATTTGCTGACAAATCTTGATAAAATTATATGGTTAGACGGAGATACAATTATTTTAAAAGACCTTCAGCCAATGTTTGATCTGGACGTAGAAGATTATTACTATAGCGGATTTCTTGATGACCATGCCGAAAAATTAAATGCATTCGGAGTAGAATGCGAAAGATATATTTGTTCGGGCGTTATGCTTGTAAATCTTAAAAAATTACGTCTGGACGATATGGTTTCGAAATTTAAGGATTTCATAGAGAAAAATAACGATAAGCTTGTTCAGCATGACCAAACGGTTATAAACTATGTTTGCAGAGGAAAGTTAGGAAGGCTATCGCCGAAATTCGGAATGTTTAATTTGTACGGTACTGCAAAAGAGTGCAGAGCATACTCGGATAAATTAGATTTTAAAGATAAATATACTCCGAAAGAATTAGAAAAGTCTTTTAACGAACTTGTAATAGTCCACTGTGTAATGAAACCCTGGAAAAACCCCGACTATGCATTTGGAAAAACTTGGTGGAATTACGCAAAAAAGACTGATTTTTATCAAGAAATACTCGATAAATACCCTGTTTTTTAAATGAAAGGATGTGCTGAAATATGAAAAAAATTCAGTTTAGATTTATTATCTTTCTTATTTTGATGATATTTATTCCGACGAGAGCTTTTGCTTCCAATGATTTGAGTTCCAAAAAGTTGCTCGAAAGAGAACCCATTGACGTTGTTATAAAATATATTGACCTTACCGATCCTAACCTTAAAAGAGAAGGCATCCCTCAGATAAAAAAAGACGAAGATAACGACGAACTCAAATATGCAGTGCGTTCTGTACTTAAAAATCTTCCTTGGGTACGAAAAATACATATCGTAATGCCAAATGAAAAAGTTAGATATTTTAAAGATGCGAATTTAATAAGCGATAAAATATCATATATAAAAGACAAAGATGTTTTGGGCTATGACAGTGCTTCGTCGGTTACTTTTGAATTTAATTTTTGGAAACTTAAAAATTTAGGTGTAACTGAAAATTTTATATACATGAACGATGATTGCTTTATAGGCAAAAAGATGAAAAAATCTGACTTTTTCTATGTTGATAACAATAAAAAAGTTGTTCCGTATGTAATGTACAGTAAAGGGGTAGGAAAAAATCAATACAATAAAATAAGTAAATTGTATTCGGAATTAAAAAAACAGGTAGTAGGAAGAGGTCCGCATACAGGCGACGGATTCCAATATCAACGCTTTTCTTCACTGATGTTTTTGTACAAAATTTTAGGTAAAGATATTTTTGCTCCGTCTGAAAACGCTGACTACTATCCTCACAATGCTTTGGGAGAAAATTTAAGCGATTTGAAAGAATTATATGATGTTGTTAAAAGAAATGATCCCGATTATTATTATTCTACCGAGGCAATAGTCAGAGATAACCGTGCTTTGCAACACCAAACTTTATACAGTTTTTATGCTTTGAATAAATACAAAAGAAGAATAAACAAAACAAACGGAGTATATATAGATCTTGCATCTGCTTGGTACGGTGATTATAACGTCCCCATGTTTTGTATAAATACGGGTGGTAACGCGAATTATTCCAAAGCAAATTACGCACTGGCTAAAATTGTAATGAATAAGCTGTTTCCTGTTCCTACTCCGTACGAGATTAAAGAAGTGGAAAATGGAACATATTATATTGAGAGCTCCTTGCAAAGAGACAGAGTTTTTGACATAGAAAGTGCTTCAAAAAATGACTATGCAAACCTTAGATTGTGGGATAAAAACGGAACTGATGCACAAAAATTCAAAATAACTTATCAAAGCGACGGAACGTATATTATAATACCTAAATGTTCGGGTAAAAGAGTGGATGTATGTGGCGGTTCATCGAAGATAGGAGCCAACATACAGCAGTATAAGAGAAACGGGACAAGAGCTCAAAGATGGTACTTTATTCCTGCAGGCGGAGGATATCATTACGTTGTTTCTGCGTGCAATAACCTTTGTGCAGATCCGCAGTGGGGTTGCGTTGATATCGGAACGAATATTAGATGTTGGGAAGCCAACGGAACGGGAGGCCAAAAGTTTAAGCTTGTAAAAACGATTTAATAAAATTAAAAAATATTATTGACATTTTTTCATAAATGAGGTAGAATGGACTGGAAAATAAAGTAGAGCGGATTTGTTCTCACCTCAAAGAATTTATTCTTAAGGGGTCAATAATTTTGAGAATCGAAAGTTTATGTTTTGATTTATAAATTTATTGTATGAGTTTCAAATTCGGCTCGTACAATTTTTTTAATTTGAAAAAACTTTAACCGAGTTTTTCAAACAGTTTTATGGAGGTGCTTAAATATTAGCAGTAAAGAACTTCAGATTAACGGTGAGATAAGGGATAAGGAAGTAAGACTTATCAGTTCCGACGGTGCTCAAATAGGAATTGTTCCATTAAAAACAGCTCTAAATATGGCTGCTGAAAAAAATATGGATCTTGTAAAAATTGCCGAAAATGCCGTTCCGCCGGTGTGTAAAATAATAGATTACGGTAAATATAAGTTTGAACTTGCTAAAAAAGAAAAAGAATCAAGAAAAAACCAAAGAATAATAAGTATCAAAGAAATAAGGCTTTCTATCAATATTGATACTCACGATTTTGAAACCAAAGTCGGTCACGTAGTAAGATTTGTGGAAAGCGGAAATAACAAAATAAAAGTTATGATAAGGTTTAAGGGCAGGGAAGCAGGTCGTTCCGACGCAGGATATGAACTTATGAAAAAGTTTGCAGATGCGTGTTCGGATTATACTACAGTTGAAAAACAGCCCAAACTTGAAGGCAGAAGCATGATAATGTTTCTTATTCCCAAGTCAAAAAACAAATCTCAAAGTTCTAATTCAAACAGTAAAAGTGTAAAAAAACAAGGAAAAGTCGAGAAACAAGGATCAACTGCAAATCAGGAACCAATTGTAAATGAAGAGTCTATTGCAAACGATTCCGAGATTTAAACTTTGATTAATACCGAAATTTACAAATTTAAATATATGATTTCGGATTAAAAATTCCTAAAGAAAGGTAGTGACGCGGAAATATCAACTTTCAAAAAGTTGTATTTTCCTAAAATTATGTACAAATTAAAAACTCACAGCGGAGCGAAGAAACGCTTTAAAATAACATCTTCAGGCAAAATTTTGAGAGCACATGCAAACAAAAGCCACATTCTCAATAAGAAAACCAGAAAAAGAAAAAGAAATTTAAGAAGCATTGCCGTAGTAGACAAAACAAATACAATGCAGCTTAAAAATTTAATGCCTTACAAATTTTAATTTTTAAATAAAACCATTACTGGAGGTAAATATAATGGCACGTGTAAAAGGTGCAGTCACAACAAGAAACAGAAGAAAAAAAGTTTTAAAATTAGCAAAAGGATACTGGGGAGCCAAGAGCAAACACTTTAAAATGGCTAAACAGGCCGTAATGAAATCCGGAAATTATGCTTACATAGGACGTCGTCAGAAAAAGCGTGATTTCAGAAAACTTTGGATTACAAGAATTTCCGCAGCATGCCGTATGAATGGTATTAATTACTCGACTTTTATGAACGGACTCAAAAAATCTGGAATAAATCTTAACAGAAAAATGCTTTCAGAGATTGCAATTGCAGATTCTGAAGGATTTGCAAAGCTCGTCGAACAAGTCAAATAATTACTTAAATTTATGGAGTTACGCCCGGATATTTTCCGAGCGTAAATTTTTTGTAAAGAAGGATTTTTTATAAATGATTTTTGAAATAACAAGCAAAGACAATTTACATATAAAAAGAGCAAAAAAAATATTGGGTTCTTCCAAATTTAGGAATCAAGAAAGATGTTTTTTAGTCGAAGGCGTCAGAAT
>ERZ773181.2087-NODE-2087-length-14037-cov-2.434559_pt1 | contig 14037 bp, 9 predicted proteins | sample MGYA00581001_ERZ773181 | MGnify/ENA primary metagenome ERZ773181 (study PRJEB29015, sample SAMEA2737780) | human gut metagenome | biome: human gut; feature: human-associated habitat; material: faeces | place: China | collected 2012 ... | reverse complement strand
CTTCCTTAAAAACATCCCGTCGGCGTCGGCTTCTTCTCTCTTTTTCTCTCCGTCTTTTTCTTTTTTATCTTATTTTTATTACGCGCGCTTAGAGCTAACCTATATTGATTATCAAATAGTTATCACGCTCTTTAACACTTTATTTGACACATGGTTACGCTGTAACTACGGCGTAAGTAACTCGTAGCCACTCATCTATTAACTTTTATTAACCCGCAAAAACACATCCGAAAAGAGGAATAAAAACAAGTTTTTTTTCAAGAATTATTAGGTTTGTTCTATGCGTATTTCATAAATTCTTCGTACCTTTACGCTCCGGTAAAACAAGTTCTATCCACATAAAATATAACAAAATGGAAAACAGAAGTTTAGTAACCATTGCCGAACATTCTAAAGAAAAAATCCTCTACATGCTCGAAATGGCGAAGCAGTTTGAAATGAACCCCAATCGCCGGTTATTACAAGGAAAGGTTGTAGCAACCCTGTTCTTTGAACCTTCCACTCGTACCCGCTTGAGTTTTGAAACAGCTGCCAACCGTCTCGGCGCACGAGTAATCGGATTCTCTGACCCCAAAGCTACCAGTTCTTCCAAAGGAGAAACACTTAAAGACACGATCATGATGGTGAGCAACTATGCAGATATTATCGTCATGCGACACCATCTCGAAGGAGCTGCACGGTATGCCAGCGAAGTAGCCCCGGTACCCATTGTCAACGCAGGTGACGGAGCCAACCAGCACCCGTCGCAGACGATGCTCGATCTTTACTCTATCTACAAGACGCAAGGAACGCTGGAAAATCTGAATATTTTCCTGGTGGGTGACTTGAAATACGGCCGCACCGTACATTCTTTGCTGATGGCGATGCGACACTTCAATCCAACTTTCCACTTCATCGCTCCCGAAGAGCTGAAAATGCCGCAAGAATACAAACTTTACTGTAAAACGCACCAAATAAAATACGTTGAACATACAGACTTTTCCGAAGAGATTATCGCCGACGCCGATATTCTGTATATGACCCGTGTACAACGCGAACGTTTCACCGACCTGATGGAATATGAACGGGTGAAGAATGTATATATTCTCCGTAACAAAATGTTGGAGAACACACGTCCGAACCTGCGTATCCTGCACCCGCTTCCCCGTGTCAACGAAATTGCTTACGATGTGGATGACAACCCGAAAGCATATTATTTCCAACAGGCACAAAACGGTCTGTATGCCCGCGAAGCAATCCTTTGCGATGTATTAGGTATCACATTAGAGGACGTTAAAAACGATATTTTATTATGAGCGAAAATAAACAAGCATTGCAAGTAGCTGCCCTGAAAAACGGGACAGTGATTGACCATATACCATCCGAAAAGCTCTTTACCGTAGTGCAACTGCTCGGTGTGGAACAGATGACTAGCAATATCACTATCGGATTCAACCTCGACAGCAAGAAGCTGGGTAAAAAAGGGATCATCAAGATTGCAGATAAATTCTTCTGCGACGAAGAGATTAACCGTATTTCAGTAGTTGCCCCGCACGTCAAACTGAATATCATCCGCGATTACGAAGTAGTGGAAAAGAAAGAGGTGAAAATGCCGGATGAACTTCGGGGCATCGTGAAATGTGCCAATCCGAAATGTATCACCAACAACGAACCGATGGCCACTATCTTTCATGTGATAGACAAGGATAATTGTATCGTAAAGTGCCATTATTGCGAGAAAGAGCAGAAACGTGAAGAGATTACAATCCTCTGAATAAACGTATAGGCCTATGAAACAGGACTGGAAACCAGGAACGATGATCTATCCGCTGCCGGCTGTACTGGTCAGCTGCGGAAAGGAAGAAAGCGAATATAATATGTTCACAGTAGCATGGACGGGTACGATTTGTACAAACCCGCCCATGTGTTATATATCCGTACGTCCGGAACGCCATTCTTATGACATTATAAAAAAAAACATGGAGTTTGTCATCAACCTGACAACGAAAGATATGGCTTTTGCCACCGACTGGTGCGGAGTTCGTTCGGGACGTGATTATCATAAATTTGATGAGATGAAGCTGACACCCGGACAGTGTACGGTGGTTAGTGCTCCGTTGATTGAAGAATCTCCTCTTTGCATTGAATGCCGTGTGAAAGAAATCATCTCTCTCGGCTCACACGATATGTTTATCGCTGACGTAGTAAATGTGCGTGCGGACGACCGGAACCTGAATCCTGAAACCGGAAAGCTGGAACTGGCAGAAGCCAATCCGCTGGTATATGTGCACGGAGGATATTATAATCTGGGAGAGAAAATCGGTAAATTCGGTTGGAGTGTAGAAAAGAAGAAATCATAAAAAGTGCGATATTGCCATGAATATGCTGCGTAAATTCATCCTTCCCGGTTTGTTAGCTATAGCCTGCACGGCTGTCGGCCAGAACTATAACGCAGAAAAAGTAGACCGCCCCAATACAAAAAAAATAAATATCGGTATCAAGGCGGGATTCAACTCTTCCATGTTCATGGTGTCTGAACTGAAAATTAAGGATGTAACTATCGATGAGGTGCAGAATAACTACAAGATAGGTTATTTCGGCGCCCTCTTTATGCGCATCAACATGAAGAAGCATTTCATTCAGCCGGAAGTGTCCTATAATGTAAGCAAATGTGAGATCACTTTCGATAAGCTCGGTTCGCAGCATCCTGCCATCGAGCCTGATTATGCTTCCGTGCAATCGGTGTTGCACAGTGTGGATTTCCCTATTTTATACGGCTATAATGTGGTGAAAAAAGGGCCTTACGGAATGTCTATCTTCGCAGGCCCCAAACTTCGCTACTTATGGGGAAAACACAATGAAATCACTTTTAAGAATTTTGACCAAAAAGGGATTCACGAAAGGCTGTATCCGTTCAATGTCAGTGCAGTGATCGGTGTAGGCGTCAACATCTCCCGTATCTTTTTCGATTTCCGCTACGAGCAAGGCATCGGAAATATCTCCAAGTCCATCATTTACGACAATATCAATTCTGATGGCAGCACAGGAGTGAGCAACATTATTTTCCGTCGCCGCGACAGTGCATTAAGTTTTTCGCTGGGATTCATCCTTTAAGAATAAAATATCATTAAATCCGGCTTTTTACTAACATTTTTCTTGTACTTCCTTCATTCTTTATTTATTTTCATTAACTTTGTGCGCTTAAAATAGGTATCTCGAATTAGAAATTTAATCTTACTTATAAAAGAATGAAAAGAGACGACATCATTTTCGACATTATCGAAAAAGAGCATCAACGTCAGTTGAAAGGAATCGAGCTTATTGCATCAGAAAATTTTGTGAGTGACCAGGTAATGCAGGCAATGGGTTCTTGCCTGACTAACAAGTACGCAGAAGGTTATCCCGGCAAACGTTATTACGGAGGTTGCGAAGTGGTAGACCAAAGCGAACAAATCGCTATCGACCGCCTGAAAGAAATTTTTGGCGCGGAATGGGCAAACGTACAACCACACTCGGGAGCACAAGCTAATGCTGCTGTTTTCCTCGCAGTTCTGAATCCGGGCGACAAATTCATGGGATTAAATCTTGCACACGGCGGACACCTTTCTCATGGCTCACTGGTAAACACTTCCGGTATCATCTATACTCCTTGCGAATATAACCTGAATCAGGAAACTGGACGCGTTGACTACGACCAGATGGAAGAAGTCGCTCTGCGTGAGAAACCGAAAATGATTATCGGTGGTGGTTCTGCATACTCTCGTGAATGGGATTACAAACGTATGCGTGAAATCGCTGACAAAGTAGGCGCTATCCTGATGATCGACATGGCTCACCCTGCCGGCCTGATCGCTGCCGGAGTGCTCGAGAATCCGGTTAAATATGCACATATCGTCACTTCTACTACACATAAAACACTTCGCGGACCTCGTGGTGGTGTCATCATGATGGGTAAGGATTTCCCCAATCCATGGGGTAAGACCACTCCGAAAGGTGAGATCAAGATGATGTCTCAATTACTGGATTCTGCCGTATTCCCGGGAATCCAAGGCGGACCACTGGAACATGTAATTGCTGCTAAAGCAGTTGCTTTCGGTGAAATCCTGCAACCTGAATTTAAGGAATATGCTAAACAAGTACAAAAGAACGCTGCTGTACTTGCACAGGCTTTAATCGACCGTGGTTTTACCATCGTTTCCGGTGGTACAGACAACCACTCTATGTTGGTCGACCTGCGTAGCAAATATCCCGAACTGACAGGTAAAGTGGCAGAAAAAGCATTGGTTTCTGCCGATATTACTGTTAACAAGAACATGGTTCCGTTCGACAGCCGTTCAGCTTTCCAGACTTCCGGTATCCGTTTGGGTACTCCTGCTATCACAACTCGTGGTGCAAAAGAAGATTTGATGCTCGAAATTGCTGAAATGATCGAGACTGTATTGTCTAACGTAGAAAATGAGGAAGTTATTGCACAAGTACGTGCACGTGTCAATGAGACAATGAAGAAATATCCTCTTTTTGCTTATTAAAAAACGATTTCAAAGCTAATAGCCTCACTGTTATCAGCTTTATTTCTTATTTATAAGGTCTGCTCTTTGTAAAAGGAGCAGGCTTTTTTTATTTATTAACGGTCCCGCCCGAACCATCTGTCCATATTTTCGTTTTTCTTACTATAAAAGAAATATATGATGTCATATATCACTCATAGCAAGGACGAATTCAACCGTACAGTGTGCAAGAAGAGAAAACAGAAGCGCACTGGACTCTATATACAGTCATCCCCGTCTTTCCACATTCATTTTATAGGGAAAGACGGGGATTTATTTTACCGGCATCATACCGGAATATTTTTTTGAGGTATATATTTTAGCTCAATCCTTCTATTTCTCCATCCACAATATCGATGTGCAATGCCTGCGGCTCCTTGGGTAATCCCGGCATACGAAGAATTTCTCCGGCAATGGCTACAATCATTTCAGCTCCGTTATTAATGACTATATCTTTGATATGGAACTCGAAATTATTCACTGCACCATAAATCTTAGGATCGGCAGAGAATGAATATTGTGTTTTAGCAATACAAACCGGATAATGAGTGATTCCCATTTTCTCGATCAGTTTGATACGGTTGCGTGCAATACTACTATAGGTAATAACGCTGGCTCCGTAAATATTAGTGGCTACCTTTTCGATCTTCTGCTGTATGCTATCTTCTTCTTTATAAGTGTAGCGTAAAGATTCGGACGGATTGTTCTCTATGGTATCTACTACCAGACGGGCCATATCTACTGCTCCCTCTCCTCCTTCACTGAACGCATTGTTAATGGCGAAACCCACTCCCAACTGTTCGCAATGTTCGCGCAGTAATTCCATTTCTTCATCCGTATCGGATGCAAACTTATTGAAAGCTACGATGATGGTCTGACCGAATGAACGAAGGTTACGAACGTGTTTGTCGAGATTACGCAATCCTTCTTTCAAGCCTTCCATATTCGGCTCTTTGATACGGTCGAGACTGACACCTCCGTGCATCTTTAATCCTTGTGCCGTAGCGACAATCACCGTGAGACGTGGTTGGAGTCCGCTCTTGCGGCATTTGATATTATAGAATTTTTCTGCACCGAGATCGGCACCGAATCCGGCTTCTGTTATTACATAATCACCGAAAGACATTGCCAATTTAGTGGCCAGAATAGAGTTACAACCATGTGCGATATTAGCAAACGGACCGCCGTGTACAAAAGCAGCGGTTCCTTCGGTAGTCTGCACTAAATTAGGATGGATAGCATCTTTCAACAACACAGTGATGGCTCCTGCCACTCCCAAATCTTTCACAGTAAAAGGTTGGTCGTCATACGTGAAGCCCAACAGGATATTTTCAATACGGCGACGCAGATCACTCACATCTTTGGAAAGGCAAAGAATTGCCATAATCTCCGAAGCAGGAGTAATATCGAAACCGGACTCTTGGGTAATCCCGTTCGATTTAGGTCCGAGGCCGACAACGATGCTGCGCAACGAACGGTCGTTCACGTCAAGCACTCTCCGCCAAAGAATTTCTTTCAGTCCAAAGCCCTTTGCCTGATTCTGATAAAGATAATTGTCGAGTAAAGCAGAAATCATGTTATGGGCAGAAGTGATGGCATGAAAATCCCCTGTAAAATGGAGGTTGATCTTGTCCATCGGAAGCACTTGTGCATATCCCCCACCGGCTGCTCCTCCCTTCATTCCGAAACATGGACCGAGAGACGGCTCGCGAAGAGCGACAATCGCATTCTTTCCAATTTTATTCAATCCCAAAGCGAGACCGATAGATACTGTAGTTTTGCCAATGCCCGCTTTGGTTGCTGTGATAGCAGTTACCAGAATGAGATTGCTTTTCTTCACTTTCTCTTCATCAATCAGTTGTTCGGGGATCTTTGCTATGTAGCGGCCATAATTCTCCACTTCCTCACGAGGGATTCCGATACCTTCGGCAACTTGCTTAATCTTCTTCAGCTCAATACTGCGAGCTATTTCTATGTCTGATTTCATACAGAATATGATTAGTTTTATTTTTGAAAGAACAAAAGTATAACAAAAAAGCGAAATAGAGAAATTTAAAGTTCGGCGGATATTATATCTCTATTTTTCATAACACAACAAACTCTTTTTACGCTATAACTGTTGTAAATGACATAACCTAAAACAACAACTTAATTATGGAATGGATTATTAATCAACTAAGGGTACATCCTGAACTTGCTATTTTCCTGACGCTCTTTGCCGGATTTTGGCTGGGCAGACTCAAAATAGGGAAATTCTCCTTGGGGACAGTCACCAGCGTTCTTCTGGTCGGAGTATTGGTCGGACAACTGAATATCACTGTAGATGGTCCGATGAAAGCTGTGTTCTTTCTGCTTTTCTTATTTGCCGTTGGCTATAAGGTAGGTCCGCAGTTTTTCCGCGGATTGAAGAAAGACGGCCTGCCACAAGTGGGATTTGCCGTACTGATGTGTATTGTCAGTCTGGTAGCCCCGTGGATACTGGCCAAAATCATGGGATATCATGTAGGAGAAGCTGCCGGACTGTTGGCAGGCTCACAAACAATATCCGCCGTTATCGGCGTGGCAAGCGATACGATCAACCAGCTGGGAATCAGCGATGCACAGAAAGCCACGTTCATCAATGCAATTCCGGTAGCGTATGCCGTAACTTATATTTTCGGAACGGCCGGTTCGGCGTGGATTCTGGCTTCTCTCGGCCCTAAAATGCTGGGTGGACTGGATAAGGTGAAGGCCGACTGCAAGGAATTGGAGGCTCAAATGGGAACATCGGAAGCTGACGAACCCGGATTTTCCCCAGCTCTTCGTCCGGTTGTGTTCCGTGCTTATAAAATCACCAATGAATGGTTTGACAAAGGAAAGAAAGTCAGTGAACTCGAAGCTTATCTATGTAAAAATGATAAACGGCTGTTTGTAGAACGGATTCGTCAAAAAAGAGTGGTGAAGGAAGTAGATCCGAACCTGATTCTTCATAAGAATGACGAAGTGGTACTTAGCGGACGCCGTGAATTTGTGATTGGAGAAGAAGACTGGATCGGTCCGGAAGTGATTGATGCACAATTACTCGACTTCCCTGCAGAAACTCTTCCTGTAATGGTGACCCACCGGACTTTTGCCGGAGAAACGGTTTCCAAAATCAGGGCGCAGAAGTTTATGCACGGGGTTAGTATCCGGAATATCAAACGTGCCGGAATCAATGTTCCGGTATTGCCTAAAACAATCGTAGATTCGGGAGATATTCTCGAACTTACCGGTCTTAAACATGAAGTGGAAAGTGCTGCCAAACAAATGGGCTATATTGACCGGCCTACCAACCAGACGGATATGATCTTCGTTGGATTGGGTATTTTGCTCGGTGGTCTTTTCGGTGCACTGGCTATTCATCTGGGAGGTGTTCCTATCAGTCTTTCTACCAGTGGCGGCGCATTGATAGCCGGACTTCTGTTCGGTTGGCTACGCAGCAAGCATCCTACTTTCGGAGGTATCCCCGAACCTTCTTTATGGGTATTGAATAATGTAGGACTGAATATGTTTATCGCAGTGGTCGGTATCGCCGCAGGTCCCAGTTTCATTGCCGGATTCAAGGAAGTAGGCGTCAGTCTGTTTATCGTCGGCGCATTGGCAACGGCCATTCCTCTCCTCGCCGGATTGCTGATGGCGAGATACTTGTTCAAATTCCACCCTGCCCTGTCATTGGGATGTACGGCAGGAGCACGTACTACAACAGCTGCATTGGGAGCTATTCAGGATGCAGTGGAAAGCGACACACCGGCATTAGGATATACGGTGACGTATGCAGTCGGCAATACGCTCCTGATTATCTGGGGAGTTGTCATCGTACTACTTATGTAAAACTATATAAATAAATATCATTATGGAAAAGAAAACAAATAACCCTGCCATTACCAAAAGTTATGCCAAGAAAATGGAAACGATCAGCCCGTTCGAGCTGAAAAACAAACTGATCGATATGGCAGATGAAAGTATCAAGAAGATAGCGCATACGATGTTGAATGCCGGAAGAGGTAACCCGAACTGGATTGCTACCGAACCACGCGAAGCCTTTTTTCTGCTGGGACAATTCGGCCTTTGCGAATGTCGTCATGCGTTTTCACTGGAAGAAGGAATCGCCGGTATCCCTCAAAAGGCAGGGATCGCTGCCCGTTTTGAGGCGTTCCTGAAAGATAATGAGAAGGCTCCCGGTGCCAATCTGCTGAAAGAGGGTTACAACTATATGCTAATGGAGCATGCTGCCGACCCGGACACACTGGCACATGAATGGGCGGAATCCGTCATCGGTGACCAGTATCCTGTGCCCGACCGTATTTTACATTTTACGGAGTTAATCGTACAGGATTACCTGGCGCAAGAGATGTGTGACCGCCGTCCGCCGAAAGGTACTTTTGACCTTTTCGCGACCGAAGGAGGTACGGCAGCCATGTGTTATCTGTTCGATTCTTTGCAAGAGAATTTCCTGTTGAATCAGGGAGATGCCATTGCTTTGATGATTCCCGTGTTCACTCCTTATATAGAAATCCCGGAACTGCGACGCTATCAGTTCGACGTTACCGAAATTTCTGCCGACCAGATGACTCCTGACGGTTTACATACCTGGCAGTATAAGGATGAAGATATAGACAAGCTGAAAGATCCGCGGATCAAAGCGTTGTTTATCACCAATCCGAGCAACCCGCCCAGCTATGCACTTAGCAAAGAGACTACCGAACGTATCATCAACATTGTGAAGAATGATAATCCGAACCTGATGATTATCACGGATGATGTGTACGGAACGTTTATTCCTCATTTCCGTTCATTGATGGCAGAGTTGCCGCACAATACGCTTTGCGTTTATTCGTTCTCCAAATATTTCGGAGCTACAGGATGGAGAACCGCTGTTATCGCTCTACACGAAGACAACATCTACGACAAAATGATTGCCCGCCTGTCGGAGGAGCAGAAATCAATCTTGAACAAACGTTATTCCAGCCTTAGCCTGCAACCGGAAAAGATGAAATTTATCGACCGCATGGTGGCTGACAGCCGACAAATTGCGCTGAATCATACTGCAGGGCTTTCCCTGCCCCAACAGATACAGATGAGTTTGTTTGCCATCTTCTCGCTCCTGGATAAAGAAGACAGTTATAAGAAGAAGATGCAGGAAATTATTCATCGTCGTCTGCATGCGTTGTGGGATAACACAGGTTTCACGCTGGTGGAAGATCCGTTACGTGCCGGATATTATTCGGAGATTGATATGCTGGTATGGGCGAAGAAATTCTATGGGGATGACTTCGTTACTTATCTGCAAAAGACCTACAATCCATTGGATGTGGTTTTCCGCCTGGCAAACGAAACTTCACTCGTTCTGTTGAATGGTGGTGGCTTTGCCGGACCGAAATGGAGTGTGCGTGTGTCACTAGCCAATTTGAATGAGGCCGATTATGTGAAAATCGGACAAAGCATCAAGTGTGTGTTGGAAGAATATGCCCAAACATGGAAAGCATCAAAAGAATGAACTAAGTAGTTCATTTTATAAATGAGAATTTAATTCAGACAGAAGAACATAAGAACAAAAAATAAAATAGCAGTTCAATAAGCAACAGAAATAATTTTCAAAGCGCAGCATTTATGTTCTTTTGTTCTTATGTCTGAAATTTTTCTCGCTCTTATGTCTAAAAATTAATTAGCGTTTATTTAAAGCGGGAGGTATCGACCTCTTCCCTTTTTTTCTCTTTGTATCCTCCGAATTTATAATTAAACGAAATACCGAATGTACGGGTAGTGCGCATATAGTGGTTTTTCACATTCTGCAATCCGTAACGGACTTGTGTCGAAATAGTGGAGGTATTGAACAGGTCGTCACACTTCAGCGTCAATTGTGCTTTTCCTTTTGCAAAGGTGTAACGAAGTGCCGCATCCAGGTTTCCCGAACGGGGAAGATCGAAAATACCCTGGATGGCTCTATTTTGATAGAATCCGGTCAGGGTGAATTTTAAGTCGGGTTTGGTGGAAAGGGTGAATGTGTTGTTCATCGTCAAGACGAATGTATATAGTTTACGGTCAACCGGGATATCCCAAAAATCACTGTCTTTTTGGCGATAGCGAAAGCCGATGGCTGTAATACGGGAGTCCAGCCATTTTTTTACCTTGAAGGGAACTGTCATCATTAATCCGGCCTGCGATGAAAAATCAAAGTTGAAGAATTTGTAAATCTCTACTAAGCGTTCCGGTGACTGGTAGAGGGTTTGCATTTGCTTGTTTTTGGTATAGCTATAAAAGGCGGAAAAAACATACTTGCCTTTTAGTATATAATTAAGGCTGGTTTCATAGTTCGTGGCAGGTTTGAGATAGGGATTTCCTTGAATTTCAGAGTATGCTCCCATGTAAGAGATTGCATTCTGTACGCTCCAGTATTCGGGATATTCCTTGTCACTACTCAATGAGAATTGCAGGACATGTCCGGCAGCGGGCATATAAGTTAGATTGGCTACCGGGTACAGGCTCCATTCATTCCAGATATTTGTATGATATTGCTCTGCTGCCAAGGAAACATCGGCCGAGAGTTTATCGCCAAAGTTCTTGCTTAGTCCTGCATAGACATTCAGGGTTTGTTCGCGACGGCGGGAGTTCATGTTATTATCCGGTAACAGGTTATCTGTTTTCGGGTCATAATATCTTTGATAGCTATGGTCTAAAGCGGTCGTATAGGTTATACCATAATTCAATCCCCAGCCTTTACCTAAGGTATGTTCTTGCCCGGCATAAAAACGCCATTGATTGATTTGCTGTTTATCCCGGCTCAAGAAATTCATTGTCTCTGTTCCCATCGTGCTATATAATAATTGGCTGCCGGGAGAATGATAGGATGTAAATGCCACTCCGGCTTTCAGCCCGAAAGGGGTTTGATAATCTAACTTTGCATTATGGAGCTGGCTGTCTCCCTGCGAGTCGGTAACAGAATTTTGCGCACCGGTAGCTATGGAATAATGTTTGGAATCGGTAAAAGCTGTTGTGTAGACCAGGCTTAACAGATGATCTTTTGCGAGGGAGTAATCCATTCCGAGGCGTATCTGATGACTGTTGGTACGGGAAGTCATTATTTCATCCATATCCATCTGATGCGCTGAACCATCGGCTAATGTGTGAAGTGCTTCTTTCTCCGTTATCCTTCGGTCGCGATCATAAGAGTAAGAGTAAAGAAGATCTGCAGAGAATTTACGTCCGGAGTACAGAAGACTTCCACGTTCTGCCAAAGATTCGTAGTGATGTTGGTTAAAAGCTGTATAGAGTTCTCCTTGAAGGGAAGATGCTTGTCCTGTGCCGGGTGCTAATATCAGGTTAATCATCGGTCCGCGTACCTGATAGCGTGCCGGAGCGGAATACATCACTTCCGCCTTTTCAATCCGGCTGACAGGAATCGATTTTAATAAAGCATCCAATTGTTCGGCAGACAGAGTGGTCACTTTTCCGTTGATGACAACAGTTACCTCCTGTCCTCCCAACATCAGACTATTATTCATATTTACTATACCCGGAAGATTTTTTAAAATATCATAGGCATTATCCACAGGCAGGTTGCCCACCAGTCTCGGCACGTCATACACGAGTTTGCCTTGTTCGGCTTTCACGATAGGGCGTTCACCTGTAATCATCACTTCGGGCAGTTCCTGAAACAAACTATCCATATAACCTATATTCTTGATACTGTCGACAGGTTCCTGTGACTGTTGTCCGACTTGTGCTGTAGCGGATATCCACACACATAGAAGAGACATAAATAGTAAATTAATCCGTTTCATTTCGTCTTTATTTTTGGAATACGACAAAATACGGTAGAAAAAATGGAAATTTGCGTTATCACTGGCTTATCTAGTGTTATTTAGTCTTATCAAAGAGAAGAATAAGAATAGTTTCCTATTATCTTTGTCAGTATGAAATTACCACTAAAACATATTGTCATACTGGTTATCTGCTCATTAATCGGAATCTTTGTTTATCAAGCTTATTGGTTGACAGGGCTTTACCGGTCTATGAAGATGGAAATGGAGAGCAATATCAGAGATGCGATGCGGACGAGTGACTTTAACGAGGTCGTGCTCCGGATAAATGATTTGCAAAAAGATAATGTGGAACACGGTTCGCTGACGGTATCAGCCGGATATGATGCGGACGGCAATTCATTAGTGACTAAACAAACGATTTCTTATACGGATAGTAGCCGTCAGGATACGATACACTCCCGGACAGAAACAACCACGGATACGGTAAAGACCGTTGGTAACGCTCCGGAAGATTCTACACCTGTTGCAAGTAGCGAGAACGGGCTGGATGTGTTATTGAAAAAGCAAGATTCGCTAAAGGAGCTGTTAATGAGTATTCAGCAGGGTATTCATTCGGGTGTGGACACTTATATAGATGTCAACCTGCAGCGATATGACAGTTTGCTCACCCATGTGATGAAAGAGCATAATCTCTCTATTCCTCATCACACTCTTTTGATTTATACCGGAATCAGTGCCGATTCTTCCATTGTATATACCGATACATTAGGTATTGCGGGAGATAGCAGTTATATTCCCAGTCCCAAGGCAATCCGCTATGACTATGAATTTAATATGCATCACAGCCAACGCTACCAACTGGTGTTCGAGCCGATCAATTCATTGGTGTTAAAGCAGATGACAGGTATTCTGGTCACTTCATTTGTAATTCTTCTGATTCTCGGATTCTCTTTCTGGTTCCTTATCCGGACGCTTCTGAAACAGAAAACGCTGGATGAAATGAAAAGTGATTTTACCAATAATATCACGCACGAATTAAAGACTCCCATTGCCGTAGCCTATGCGGCTAATGACGCATTACTGAACTTTAACCAGGCGGAAGAGAAAAGCAAGCGCGACCAGTATCTACGCATCAGTCAGGAGCAGTTGCAAAGGCTTAGCGGGCTGGTGGAACAGATTTTATCCATGGGAATGGAGCGTCGCAAAACGTTTCGTTTGCATCCGGAGGAAATCAACCTGAAGGAGTTGATTACTCCGCTCATGGAGCAGCACCAGCTAAAAGCGGACAAGCCTGTACATATCGAATTGGATATTCAACCGGAAACGCTTGTCATTGTAGCCGACCGTACGCATTTCAGCAACATCATCAGTAACCTGATAGATAATGCAGTGAAATACTCGAAAGAGGAAGCCGAATTGTCTATTTCCTGCCGACAGACTGGGGGGACAGTAACCGTCAGCGTTACCGACCGGGGAATCGGGATTCCACTTGATAAACAAAAGCACATATTTGATAAATTCTACCGGGTCCCGACGGGTAATCTTCATAATATAAAAGGTTACGGACTAGGACTGTTCTATGTCAAGAGTATGGTCGAAAAACATGGAGGAACTATCACCGTAAAAAGTGAACCGGACAAAGGAAGCACTTTTACCATTACTTTATAAACCCATAAAATCATGAGTAAAAACAAAATTACCAGTAATACTTTTATCTTATTCATTGTTTC
>ERZ773181.2055-NODE-2055-length-14234-cov-5.989915_pt1 | contig 14234 bp, 10 predicted proteins | sample MGYA00581001_ERZ773181 | MGnify/ENA primary metagenome ERZ773181 (study PRJEB29015, sample SAMEA2737780) | human gut metagenome | biome: human gut; feature: human-associated habitat; material: faeces | place: China | collected 2012 ... | reverse complement strand
TGAGGGCGTAGGCCGTGAAGGGCTTGTTCATCTCGTTGAGCACCACGTTGCGCGCGTCGTCCTCGCCGGTGTGCGGCATGGCAAGCCAGATCTCGTCGCAGGTGAAAGCGAGGATCGGCGCGAAGAGCTTGGAAAGCGTGTGGAGCGTGAGGTACAGGGCGGTCTGCGCGCTGCGGCGGGTGGCGCTCTCCGCGCCCTCGCAGTACAGGCGGTCCTTGACGATATCGAGATAGAAGCTCGAAAGCGTGTTCACGCAGAAGTCATTCACCGCATGGGTGATGATGTGGAACTCATAGTCACAGTAGGACTGCTCGGCCTTCTCGATGAGCTCGTTGAGCTTGGTGAGGAGCCAGCGGTCGAGCACGGGCATATCCTCGGGCTTGGTCAGCTTTTCGGGGTCGAAGTCGACAAGGTTGTCGAGCATGAACTTGCAGGTGTTGCGGAACTTGAGGTAGTTCTGGCTGAGCTGCTTGAAGATCTCCTTCGAGCAGCGGACGTCCGCGTGATAGTCCGCGCTGGCGGCCCACAGGCGCAGGATATCCGCGCCGTTCTCGTTGAACACGTCCGCGGGATCGACGCCGTTGCCAAGGCTCTTGTGCATGGCCTTACCCTCGCCGTCGACCGTCCAGCCGTGGGTGACGCACTCCTTAAAGGGCGCGCCCTGGCCGAAGGCGCCGACAGCGGTCAGCAGCGAAGACTGGAACCAGCCGCGGTACTGATCGAGACCCTCGAGGTACATCGTGGCGGGCCAGAAGCCCTGATCCTTCTTCATGGACGCGAAGTGCGTGGAGCCGGAGTCGAACCAGCCGTCAAGCGTGTCCTCCTCTTTGGTAAAGCCGGCGTTCTTGCCGCAGTGCGGGCAGGTGAAGCCCTTGGGCAGGATGTCGGCGGCGTCCATATCGAACCAGGCGTTGGAGCCCTTTTCGGCAAAGAGGTCAGAGACGGCCTTGATGGTCTCGTCGGTGCAGATGGGCTTGCCGCAGTCCTTGCAGTAGAACACGGGGATGGGCAGGCCCCAGCGGCGCTGACGGGAGATGCACCAGTCGGCGCGCTCACGGATCATGCTCTTCATGCGGTCGATGCCCCAGCCCGGGACCCAGCGCACGTCGTCGCACGCGGCGCAGGCCTCGTCCTTAAAGGAATCGACGGAGCAGAACCACTGCGGGGTGGCGCGGAAGATGATGGGCTTCTTGCAGCGCCAGCAATGCGGATAGCTGTGCACGATCTCCTCGGAAGCGAAGAGGGAGCCAGCCTCCTTCATATCGTTGAGGATGACGGGGTTGGACTCCTCCACGAGCATTCCCTCATACTTGCCGGCATAGTCGGTGTGGCGGCCCTGATCGTTGACGGGCACGACCATATCCATGCCGTAGCGGCGGCAGGTCTGATAGTCGTCCGCGCCGAAGCCGGGGGCGGTGTGGACGCAGCCCGTACCGGAATCCATCGTGACATAATCGGCGAGGACCAGACGGCTGGTCTTGGGCAGGAACGGATGCTGCGCGAGCATATTCTCATAGAAGTTGCCGGGGTGGGTCTCGACGACGGTGTAGTGCTCGACCTTGCCAACGGCCATGACCTTCTCGACGAGCGCCTCGGCGACGATGTACATTTCGCCGTTGTCGTCGTTGCGGACGATGGCGTAGCTCTCGTCGGGATGCAGCGCGATGGCGAGGTTGCCGGGCAGCGTCCAGATCGTGGTCGTCCAAATGACGAAGCTGAGCTTGCTCTTATCGAGATGGCTGAGCTTGCCGAGGTCGTCGTGCATCGGGAACTTGACGTACACGGTCGTGCAGGGGTCGTCCTGATATTCGATCTCCGCCTCGGCCAGCGCCGTCTCGTCGTGATAGCACCAGTACACGGGCTTGAGGCCCTTGTAGATGTAGCCCTTCTTGTACATTGCGCCGAAGACCTTGACCTCCTCGGCCTCAAAGCCGGGATCCATGGTCTTGTAGGGGTGCTCCCAGTCGCCGAGCACGCCGATGCGCTTGAAGCCCTCCATCTGGATGCCGATGTACTTGTCGGCATACTGGTGGCAGGCGGTGCGGAAGTCGGCGACGCTCATGGCCTTGCGGTTGAGCTTCTGCTCCTTGATGATGGCGCTCTCGATGGGCATACCGTGGTTGTCCCAGCCCGGGATATAGGGCGTGTAGTAGCCGCGCATCGCGTAGGAGCGGGTGATGAAGTCCTTGAGGGACTTGTTGAGCGCGTGGCCCATGTGCAGTCCGCCGTTGGAGAACGGAGGGCCGTCGTGCAGAGCGAAGCGGGGCTTGCCCTCGTTCTTCTTGAGCATCACGTTGTAGAGGTCCATTTCCTCCCAATGCTTGAGCATCTCAGGCTCGCGCTTGGGAAGCCCCGCGCGCATCGGGAAGCCGGACTTCGGCATATTCAGCGTCGCTTTGTAATCCATGTCGTGTCTCCTTTATGTGAATTTTTCTGTTTGCTGCAAAATAAAAATGCTCTGTCTCCCGACAAAAGAGACAAAGCATAACCATACTCTGCGGTACCACTCTTCTTGCCGCCGTTCCGGCAGCCGCTCAAATGCCGCGATGTAACGGTCGCACCCGGGCTGCCCTACTGCGGTTTCAGACGCCTGCTCCGAGGTGATATTCGCTCTCCGCGCCCCGCTGCCTCGCACCGACCGGCAGCTCTCTTTGCGGGCGGACGGGAAGCTACTTGTCCTCATCTGCGCAATTCCACATATCACGGTCATTCTACCCGCATTCTTTCGCTTTGTCAAGGCTGAAAATGCTTGCGGAAGCGGCAAAAATAGGCTATACTATCGGCGAAAAATACGCGAAAGCGACAAATTCCGGAGGCTGCGCCATGATCCACGATATCGAGCCGAAGCATTTATACAACGAATGGAAGCCGAACGCCGTGCCGAAAAGGTCGAGCGCCGTCGTGCAGTTCTGCGGGAGAAACCTCCTCTGCCGCATCGACGACAACGGACTCAAGCTCCCGAGCCGCGCCATGTTTCCCGACGGCGACGAGAGGTTCACCTATCTTTTTGAGCTGGACGGCAGGGAATACTACCTCCTGCGCGACGAAACGCCGCGCGAGCCGGACGGCTGGACCTACCGCGACATCAATATTTTCCGCACCGAGCAGCCGAAGGAGATTGCCTTCGCCGCGGTCAGCGCGTGGCACCTGTGCTGCTGGTACCGCGACACGAGGTTCTGCGGCCGCTGCGGCACGCCGCTCGAGCACGACGTCAACGAGCGCATGATGCACTGCCCCAGGTGCGGCAATATGATCTTCCCGCGCATCAACCCCTCGGTCATCGTGGCGGTGACGCACGGCGACTACCTGCTGCTCACGCAGTACGCGAACCGCCCCGGCGCGACGCGCACAGCGCTCATCGCGGGCTTTACCGAGTTCGGCGAGACCGCCGAGCAGACCGTTCACCGCGAGGTGATGGAGGAGGTCGGCCTCAAGGTCAAAAACCTGCGCTACTATAAGTCTCAGCCGTGGGGCATCTCCGGCGGCGGGCTGCTGCTCGGCTACTGGTGCGAGCTGGATGGCGACGAGACCATCCATCTCGACAACTTTGAGCTGGCGGACGGCGCGTGGGTCAGCCGCGAGGAGCTGCGCCGCGACTACCGTGACAACGGCGTCGCCCTCACGAGCGAGATGATCGCCCGCTTTGCCGCGGGGCGAGAGTACGAGCTGGTGTCGGAATAAGATGAAAAAGCGCGGAGCAGAAGGCTCCGCGCTTTCCTTATGCAAGGGCTGTAGCGATCCATTTCCCGAGCAGCTGCAAAAGGAGAAAGTGCGCGGGATAGAAAATGTAAAAGAAATATTTTCCGCCGCGCCGCCCGCGCTCGCCGCTGTAGAGCAGCAGGAGCGGTGCGCACAGCAGCACCCACGGCGAGGCGATGAGCAGCGGGAGCAGTCCCGCGAGCCGCCATACGCCCGCCGAGCGCAGCAGATAGAAAAGCGCGGCGGAGAGCGTGCCGAGAAAGACGTATTCGCTGCGGACGGCAAACGCCGCCGCGCCGAAGACGAGACAGGTCAGGACGTACAGCGCTATCCGCTTCCCGCGCTCTGCCGCGTCGGACTCAATGCGTGCGAGCACGAATAGCTCCAGGCAGGAGAGCGAGAGCGTAAAGAGTACGTTTTGAAGCGCGGGACCGGTCCACTGCTCATAGTGCGCGAGGTTGAAGACCGGCTCGCTGATAAGGGCAAAGGCCAGCAGCGTGAGGAAATACCGCTTCCGGTCCCGTGTGTGCGTGAAGCCCTCGGCGAGCAGGAAGACATAGAGCGGAAAAGCGAGGTGGCCCAGCACATCAAACACGCGGTAGACGCCCTGCACGGCGCCGAGCCATGCGGGCGCGTTCTGCGGGATGAGCGTGCTTCCGTCCTCACCGCGGAACGGCGCGAAAAAGCCGCGCCGGATCACGAGCATATTCGCATGGTCGCAGAGCATGGAGACCATGGCGATGTATTTGAGCGCGAAGCCGCTCAGCTTTTTGGGGATATGTTTCATGAAGGGTTCTCCTGTGTGCGCGCCGCGCGGAGGGCGGAGCGGAAGTCCTCCCACGCCTCGGGGTGGTCGACGTAGTATTTCGGACAAATTTTGCCGGTCACGTCGTAGTGGCGGATGACGTCGGCGGGAGCGAGATCGAATTCCTCGCACAGCCACGCCGTCAGCCGCAGGAGGCTCGCCATCGTCTCGGCGGAGAACTCGCCTGTCTCGTCCGCGTGGCAGACCTCGATGGAAACGGTATGATCGTTCGCCTGCGAGGAGCAGTAGGCGACCTCCGAGAGCGGGACGCATTGAATGACCTCGCCCTCCAGCCCCACGACGAAGTGCGCACTGGCGTAAGTCTCATGCGTGACGGCGAGATTGGCGAAGAAGCTGCGGTTTGCCGCCGCCGAGGTGCCGGGGTTTCCGACGTAGTGGACGACCACGCCGTCGATCGTCTCGAGCGGCGTGCCGGGGCGGGAGTATGGGTTGAGCGGCAGGATATCCTGCTCCACCCATTCCGGCGCGGACACGTCCGCGCCGGGAACGGCGCGGTGGCGGAACCAGTAGACCAGCTCCGCGCCGATGCAGAGGACGAGTACGGCGATGACCGCCCGCTCCAGCCAGACGCGGCTGCGCTTTTTTCGTGCAGCCATGCGTCAGAAGCCGCGCGCGGCCGCGGGCGTTTCGATGCCCATGCCCGCAAGCGCCTCAAGCGTGCAGGTCATCTCCGGCGTGACGATCGCACAGACGCTGCCGCTCGAGTTCGAGGTCGTGTCGATCGGCTGCCTGGTCGGCTTCTCGTCCACCCGGATGCTGTACCACAGCTCCAGCTCGACATAGAAGCTGCCGCTGTAGAGCGTGTCCTCAAAGAGCGAGGCGTTGGAGGCGTGACCCGCCTCGTAGTCGCGGCGCAGCGCGGAGACGAGCGTGTTGGCCTGCGCGGAGGTCAGCTCGCCGTCGTCCTCGCCGTAGGCGCCGTCGCTGACGACGTCGTAGTAGCCGCCGGTGAGATAGGCGTTGCTCTTGTCGTCCGCCAGCTCGCCGAGCACGCGGTCGAGTGCGGCCTCGGGACAGTTGAGCAGCGCCGTCATCGTCTGCGCGACGGAGCCGGGCTCGTTCAGCTCCCGGGAGAAGGCGCGGCAGTCGACGTAGCTGCGGCGCACGACGCGCCCGTCCGTGAGCGCGTAGGTGACGGTGAAATAGAGATAGCTGTCGACCGGAGCGTCCGCGGGCGTTTCATAGGTGGTCCGCGCGTAGCTGAGCTGGCGCGCCTTGTCGGCGATCATCGCGCGGTGCGCGGCGAGGGTGCGCTCAATGCTCTCCGGCTCGTCGAGCTTGCAGGAGAGGTAGTCGCCGTTCGAGGAGAGATAAACGGAGACGAACTCCACCTCCTCCGCGTCGGGCGTATAGCCCTCGTAGCCGGTGAGGTCGAGCGACATGGCGACGCCGAAGCACACCAGCACGGCGGAGAACACCAGCGCGCCGACGCGGCCTGTGCGCCAGACGCGGAAGCTCTTGTGCAGCAGCATTTCCGCGGCGAAGTAGCCGAGCAGGCCGGTGAAGAGCATACAGGCGATGGTGCCGGGGAGCGAGTATTGGCCGTTATGGAGGTTGAGACCGAAGACGAGGAAGTAGATAAGCTGCCCGAGCGAGAACGCGGAGCAGACCGCCACGCCGTATTTGAAGATGGGGCGCGCCCATGCCACGGTGACGATGGAGCCGGTCGCCTCGCTCGCGCGGCGGCGGTAGACGAGCAGGCCGAGCACGGCGAGCACGATGCCGACGGCAGCATAGATGCCGAGCACGCCAAGGCCGCTGAGCATATACTCGCCGCCCCGAATGACCTGATGCGTCCCGTCGCTGAGGATGCGGTCCACGCGGGCGACATTGCTCACGTCCAGCACGCAGACAAGCTCCCAGGCAGGCGAGAGGAAGGCGAAGGTCTCCGGAGCGGAATAACCGCTGTAGCCGTAGAGGAAGTTGCCGGCAAAGGTGCGCACGAGCCACTCCATACCCACAGCGAGAACATTCAGGATCCCGTAGAAGACGGGCGCCGCTAAGATCTGGCCGGTGAACATCATGCAGAACACGCCGAAGGAGTAGAAGAACAGCACCGAGAGCACGGCGGCGAGCAGCGCGGTACCGAGCGCGGTAAGGTTCAGCGCGCCGAAGCAGGCGGCGGTGATGCCCGCGAGGGCAAAGGCGAGCACGAGCGCGGAGACCATGCACACAAGGCCGGTGAGGTAGTTGGTCGCGTACAGCGTCTCACGCCGCACGGGCATGGAATGGAAGCCCTGCGTGGCGCGGGGGTTGGTAAGGTAGGCGAACATCGCCATGGCGAAGAAGATGCCGAACACGGCGCCCATCACAAGCCCGCCGTAGGCGCCGATCTGCAGCAGGGAATACGAGGCGTCGGCCACGGTCGGGACACCGTGATAGTCGGCCAGCTCGTTGAGCAGCGGCAGCGGCAGGAGCAGCAGCCAGATCAGGACGTAGCCCAGCCACAGCGGCCAGAAGCGCTGCAGGTTCTTGCGGAAAAGCGCGCGGTTAAAGAACGATGTCGCGGACTGCATAGTCGGCACCTCCCAGCTCATAGATGAAAATTTCCTCCAGCGTCAGCGGCACGGCCTCCATGTACACGGGGTCCAGCGCGGCGAGCCGCTCGGTGATCTGCTGCGTATTGCCGCGGAAGATGATGGTGAACACGCGCCCGAGATGGCTCTCGTGCAGCAGGTTCAGCCCCGCGGGGAGCTCCGGCGCGCCCTCGCCCCGGAAGACGATCTGCATTTTGACCGTGTTCTCCTGCAGCTCGGAAAGGCTGCGCTCGAGCAGGACCTTTCCCTTATTCATGATGCCGACGTGGTCGCACACGTCCTCCAGCTCACGCAGGTTGTGGCTGGAAACGAGCACCGTCGTGCCGCGCTCGGCGACGTCCTGCATGATAAGGCTCCACACCTGACGGCGCATCACGGGGTCGAGGCCGTCCACCGGCTCATCCAGAATGAGATAGTCCGGCATACAGCACATGGCGATCCAGAACGCCGCCTGCTTCTGCATTCCCTTGGAAAGACGGCGGATGAGCTGCTTTTCGTCCAGCGAAAAGACGCCGCGCAGCTTCTCGTAGCGCTCCATGTTGAACTGCGGATAGAAGCCGCGGTAAAATTTCATCATGTCGCGGATGCTCGACTGCATAAAATAGTGCCAGTCGTCGGGGATGGAGGCGATGCGCTGCTTGACCGCCACGTTCTCCCATACGTCTGCGCCGTCCACCGAGACGGTGCCGGAGTCCTGCCGGTATACGCCGGTCAGGTGGCGCAGCAGCGTGGATTTGCCCGCGCCGTTCGGCCCCACGAGGCCGTAGATCGCGCCCTGCGGCACGGTCAGGCTCGCGCCGTCGAGCGCGGCAAAGCCGTCAAAGGTCTTCACCAGCTCACGAATTTCGATCATTTCTCTTCCTCCTCCCGGTAGATGGCGTCCAGCTCGGCACAGCTCATGCCGAGCGCACGCAGCTCGCGCAGCGTTTCGCGCAGGGTGTCGATCAGCGCGAGGCGGCGGGCGTCGTCCTCCGCGCGCTCGCGGCGCACGGCAAAGCTGCCCTTTCCCGGGACAGACGCGGCGTAGCCCTCCGATTCCAGCTCGCTGTAGGCGCGCTGGATGGTATTCGGGTTGATGGCGAGCTGACTGGCTAGCGCGCGCACCGAGGGGAGCTTTTCCCCGTCAGCGATCGCGCCGGAGACGATCAGCCGCCGCAGCCCGTCGCGCACCTGCTCGTAGATCGGGCGCGCGTCGCGGTAATTCAAGATGATCATAGCGGTGCCTCCTGTTTGCTTATCGGCTGAGAAGTACGACGACGGCGACGAGCAGGACCACAAGGATCGCGCCTACGCCGACCGTCAGAACGCTGAAGGAAACCATGCTGCCATCCCTCCTGACTGTATTAAGCGTATTAGTACAGTTAGGATAGCATGAGAGTGTCGTTCTGTCAAGTATTTTTCGGAAATTGGCGAAATCTCACAGAAGAACGATAAGGCCCTGTTAAGAATTTATCTATTGTACCAAATCGTCATATTGACGAAATTTAATAATTTTAAAGTACCAATTTAACAAAAATGGAGAAAGTGCCGTCGGACGGTTGCTTTTGCGCGTGGAATCTGCTATCTTAATACCGTAGAGAAAGGGCGGGAAGACCCAATATGCCCTTTTGAAAGCAATGCAATTTAATAGGAGAGGGGAAATCACATGGATAAGATCATAGAAATCAACAGTGCGGTAAACGGCTTTGTATGGGGACCCATCATGCTGGCACTGCTGGTCGGCACGGGCATTTACCTGAGCTTCCGCGTCGGCTTCATTCAGTTCTCCAAGATCGGCTACTGGTGGAAGAACACCATCGGCAAGATCTTCCAGAAGTCCGAAGCGGGCGAGGGCGAGATCACGCCGATGCAGGCGGTCTCCACGGCACTGGCGTCCACGGTCGGCACGGGCAACATCGCCGGCGTCACCGGCGCGATCATCCTCGGCGGCCCGGGCGCGGTGTTCTGGATGTGGATCTCCGCTCTCTTCGGCATGGTCACCAAGTTCGCCGAGGTCACCCTCGCGGTCAAGTACCGTGAGCGCAATGAAAAGGGCGACTGGTGCGGCGGCCCGATGTACTACATCAAGAACGGTCTCGGCCCCAAGTGGAAGTGGCTGGGCGTCATCTTCTCCGTGTTCGGCGCGCTCGCCGCGTTCGGCATCGGCAACATCTCCCAGATCAACTCCATCGCTTCCTCCGTCAACTCCGTCGCGGTCGCATTCCATGAGAACGCCAAGGAGTTTGACACGATCATCGGCCTCATCACCGGCGTTGTGATCGCCATTTTCGTGGCGCTCGTGCTCCTCGGCGGCGTCAAGCGCATCGGTCAGGTCACCGAAAAGCTCGTCCCCGGCATGGCGGCCATCTACATCGTCTGTGCACTCGTGGTCGTTATCGCCAACGCGGGCACGATCCCCGGCGTGTTTGCCAGCATCTTCCAGGGCGCGTTCAACCCCTCTGCCGTCGTCGGCGGCGCGGTGGGCGTGACCATGAAGCTCGCCATCACCAAGGGCGTCGGCCGCGGCGTCTTCTCCAATGAGGCCGGTCTCGGCTCCGCGCCCATCGCGCACGCCGCCACCTCCGAGAAGAACCCCGTCCGGCAGGGCCTCTACGGCATCTTCGAGGTCTTTATGGACACCATCGTCATCTGCACCCTGACCTCCCTCGTCGTCCTCTGCTCCGGCGCGGCCACCGGCAACTACGGCAACAACGATCTCGCGGGCGTGCCCACCGCGGTCGCGGGCTTTGCCAGCGTCTTCGGCGACAAGCTCGGCTCCCTGATCCTTGCCGTCGGCCTGCTGCTCTTCGCCACCTCCACCATCCTCGGCTGGGCGCTCTACGGCACCCGCTGCGCGGAGTTCCTCTTCGGCAGCAAGATCATCCGCCCCTATCAGGTTCTCTTCTGCCTCGTCGTCATCGCCGGCTCGGTCGCCAACCTCAAGCTGGTGTGGGACATCTCCGACACTCTCAACGGCCTCATGGCGATCCCGAACCTCATCGGCATCCTGCTGCTCAGCCCCGTGGTCATCAAGCTGACGAAGGAGCACTTCAACGGCGTGAAGGCAGGCAAGCTCGAATAAGCGAACATCCAGTCTCCTGCGGCGGGACGGACCATGCGGTCCGTCCCGCTTTTTGCTCCCCCGGCGAAAAAAGAGGAGAAAACGCGGAATATTTTCGCAGATTTCCCTTTACAATAGAAAAAAGCCGTGGTATGATATCAAAGCGCGTAAAGGCGCGCGAGGAGCATACCCGAACTTAGGACGCGGATCGTCACCTGTCCCGCCGCTCAGTTCAGGGTGAATATTTTTGAAAGGTGGAAACACAACTATGATGCTCAAAGACCAGAAGACTGCCATTATCGAAGCCAACCGCACCCATGAGAGCGACACCGGTTCTCCCGAGGTTCAGATCGCCATTCTCACCGAGCGCATCAACCAGCTCACCGAGCACCTCAAGGTCCACGCGCAGGATAACCACTCCCGCCGCGGCCTGTACAAGATGATCGGTAAGCGCCGCAGCCTGCTCGACTACCTCATGAAGAAGGACATCGAGCGCTATCGTGCCATCATCGCCAAGCTCGGCATCCGTAAGTAAGAGACAATATGCGCGGGGGAAGGATATTCTTTCCCCGCGTGTTTTGCTATCTTGCACCCCTGATTTTCCCGCAAAAGCCCGCAAAACAGGGAGCCGACGCCCGCATTTTAGCAGTTGATCTTGTCCGCGAGACCTTCGCGGCTGAGCTCAAGTGCTAAAGGGTCGGACAAGGCTCCCGACAAAAATCTGAAAAGGAGTATGATCATGTCCACCATCATCACCCACCGTCAATTTCCCGGCTACCACAAGTATGAAATGGAGCTCGCTGGCCGTCCGCTGACCCTCGAGGTCGGCAAGCTCGCCGAGCTCGCCAACGCCGCCGTCATGGTCGGCTACGGCGACACCCGCGTGCTGGTCTGCGCCACCGCGTCCGCCCGTCCCCGCGACGGCATCGACTTCTTCCCCCTCTCCGTCGACTTTGAGGAGAAGATGTACTCCGTCGGCCGCATCCCCGGCAGCTTCAACCGCCGCGAGGGCCGCCCCGGCGAGAAGGGCATCCTCACCAGCCGCGTCATCGACCGGCCCATCCGCCCCCTGTTCCCCTCCGATTTCCGCAACGATGTGTCCGTGATGTGCACCGTGATGGCCGTGGATCACGACTGCTCCCCCGAGGTAGCCGCCCTCATCGGTACCTCCGCCGCCCTGGCCATTTCCGACATTCCCTGGAACGGGCCCGTGGCCGCCCTGAAGGTGGGCCTGGTGGACGGCAAGCTGCTCTTTAACCCCACCAGCGAGCAGCGCAAGGTCAGCGACCTGGATGTGACCGTGGTGTCCACGGGCAAGAAGGTGGTCATGATCGAGGCCGGCGCCAATGAGGTGCCCAACGATGTGATGTTTGAGGCCATCCGTATGGCCCACGAGGAGAATCAGAAGCAGATCGCCCTCATCAATCAGATGGTCGCCGAGATCGGCAAGCCCAAGTTTGACTATCCCCACGCCGACTTCAACCAGGAGCTGTTTGACAAGATCGTTGCCGACTTCATGGACGAGGCCAAGGCCGCCATGGACACCGACGACAAGAATATCCGCGAGGCCCGCTGGAACGAGATGATCGAGCACTGGCACGAGAAGTATCTGGAGGAGTATCCGGATATGGACCAGTACCTGGAGGAGTTTACCTACAAGTTCCAGAAGAAGATCGTGAAGGCCTGGCTGCTGGCAGGTCACCGTGTGGATGGCCGCCAGAAAAACGAGATCCGTCCCCTGGACGCCGAGGTGGCCGTGCTGCCCCGTGTCCACGGCTCGGGCCTGTTTACCCGGGGCCAGACGCAGGTGCTGAGCGTATGCACCCTGGATACCCTGTCCGCCAATCAGAAGCTGGACACCATTTGGGAAGAGACCGAGAAGCGCTACATGCACCACTACAACTTCCCCGGCTACTCCGTAGGCGAGGCCAAGCCCGCCCGCAGCCCCGGCCGGCGTGAGATCGGCCACGGCGCTCTGGCAGAGCGTGCCCTGCTGCCCGTGATTCCTCCGGTGGAGGAGTTCCCCTACGCCATCCGCGTGGTATCCGAGGTGGTGTCCTCTAACGGTTCTACCTCCCAGGGCTCCATCTGCGGCTCCACCCTGGCACTGATGGATGCGGGCGTGCCCATCAAGGCCCCGGTGGCCGGCATCTCCTGCGGCCTGATCCAGGACGACGACGGCTCCTTCACCACCTTTATCGACATTCAGGGCGTGGAGGACTTCCACGGCGAGATGGACTTCAAGGTGGCCGGCACCAAGAAGGGCATCACCGCCATTCAGATGGACCTGAAGAACGACGGTCTGACCATGGAGATCATCAAGAACGCTCTGGACATCACCTATGATGCCCGTGTGCAGATCTTGGACCAGGTGATGCTGCCCTGTATCGCCGAGCCCCGGCCCGAGGTCAGCAAGTACGCCCCCAAGATGGTCACCCTGCACATTGACCCGGACAAGATCCGTGAGGTCATTGGCAAGGGCGGCAGCGTGATCCAAAAGATCGTGGCAGAGTCCGGCGCTAAAATTGACATCGATGACGACGGCACCATCCACATCGCCTCCCCCGATGCCGAGAGCTGCGCCATCGCCAAGAAGTGCATTGACGACATCGTGTTCGTGCCCGAGGTGGGCGCCCTGTACTATGGCCGCGTGGTGCGCCTGATGACCTTCGGCGCCTTCGTGGAACTGGCCCCCGGCAAGGACGGCCTGGTGCACATCTCCAAGCTGGCCGACCACCGCATCGAGAAGGTGGAGGACGCCTGCAAGGTGGGCGACATGATGTGGGTGAAGGTCACGGAGATCGATGAAAAGGGTCGCGTGAACCTGAGCCACAAGGACGCCATGAAGGAGATCAAGGCCAAGGAGGCCGCCGGCGAGCCTATTAAATAAGGCGCGGATTTTTCCTGAATACTGCAAAAGGAGGACACTCGGTTGGTGTCCTCCTTTTTTGTGCGGCAGCGGACAGCCGCCTGCGATATATCCCCTCGCATTGACAAGCTTTTCCTCTGGCTTGCTATAATTTCGTCAGGTGATGCACGAACGGCAGGACTTCTCCGGGGCATTTTTTGAATTTCCCGACAGTTTTCCCGCATTTTTTTCGCCCACTTCTGTTATATTCAAAAAAAAGGAGGCGGTTTACGTGAAAAATACTCTTAAAAACGACTTCCTCTCCAGCCGGGTCCGGTACATACCCTTAGAGCACATCGTGCCCAATCCCCACCAGCCCCGGCGGGATTTTGACCCGGCGGCCCTGGCGGAGCTGGCGGACAGCATCCGCCAGTACGGCGTCCTGCAGCCTGCCACGGTGCGTACCCGGGGCCGGGACTATGAGCTGGTGGCCGGAGAACGGCGTTTCCGGGCAGCCAAGCTGGCGGGGCTGAAGGAGCTGCCGTGCCTCATCGCCCAGGTGGGAGAGGAGGACTCGGCCCTGCTGGCCCTGATGGAAAATCTCCAGCGCCGGGACCTGAATTACATGGAGGAGGCAGCGGATGCCGACGATGTGGTGATTCTGGATCATGGAAAAATTGCGGCAGAGGGCACGCCGCTGTCTCTGAAAAATACCTATACCGCCGATTATATCACCCTGTACGGGGTGCAGGAGCATCAGGTTCAGGCACTGGGCAGACCTTATGAAGCCCTCCGGGATGCTTATCGGGTGACTGTACCCAACACCGCTGCGGCAACGGAGCTGATTGTGAAGCATCCGGCGCTGTTCCGGGATTATGAGATAACCAAGGGCAAAATGGACGATGTATTTTTGGCAGTAACCGGCAAAACGCTTCCCGGAGGTGCAGAAAAATGATTGGATTAAAGGCGCTCGTTGCACGCAATGTAAAACTTTATTTCAAAGATAAGGGAATGTTCCTGACTTCCCTGATTACACCGGTGATTCTGCTGGTGCTGTATGCCACCTTTTTGCGCAACGTCTATGTGGATTCCTTCCGCTCGGCGCTGGATGCGGCGGGCGCAAGCGTCCCGGAGGCGCTGTTGAACGGCTGTGTGGGCGGTCAGCTGGTTAGCTCCCTGCTGGCGGTCAGCTGCGTGACCGTGGCGTTCTGCTCCAATTTGCTGATGGTGCAGGACAAGAGCAGCGGGGCACGGCACGATTTAACTATTGCGCCGGTGAGACCG
>ERZ773181.2052-NODE-2052-length-14256-cov-16.190480_pt1 | contig 14256 bp, 14 predicted proteins | sample MGYA00581001_ERZ773181 | MGnify/ENA primary metagenome ERZ773181 (study PRJEB29015, sample SAMEA2737780) | human gut metagenome | biome: human gut; feature: human-associated habitat; material: faeces | place: China | collected 2012 ... | reverse complement strand
CGACCTGATAATACTGCGTTCTTGCGTAAGCTCCCTTACCGGTACGCTCCGCAAGATCAAACCGAAGATAGGGCCGGTTATTGGCACTGACTTTCAGTTCAATATCATCCGATGCGATACGGCCGACGACGGATATATTTGCCATTACACTCCTTTCTGCCTTACGGCTAAAATATCTATATAAAAAGTGCCGGCATACAGCATCAGCCCATTAAGGCAAAGCTGTCATGTCGGCACAAAATTACAAACTTAACAAACGTGTGCGATCCGAAAAGTACTCGGAAACCCTGATCGGGCGATGCACAAAAAACAACTACAAGTGCATTGTAGCACTATATGTTGCGATTGTCAATAGTTGCAATTCTATATATAGATATTTCTTAAAACACATGAGAAACAATGATGTGCTGCAGCGCAGTGATTGCGGTAGAGTAGGGCACGTCTTCAAAGAGAAGTGCGGATGTGATCTGATCATAGTCACTTCTATATGCGTCGGAGTCAATGATCTGTCGGAGGAGATCATTCATATCCACTCCCTCTTGCGCAGACGGGCATGTCTTGTGTGGGCGGCGTTCCAGAATGACCTCGCGGGCTAAGTGCCGCAGAGTATCATCGATTGTGACGATCATACTCAGTTTATATATGTCATAGATGTGCCGCGAATGCTCTGTGATAGCTCCGTTGAGATAGTAGTCCGCAAGTGCAAACAGCTTATCCAGCAAGGTGCGTTCCGCTGCCTGCACATTGACTGTAAATGGTTGCAGATGATATTCGTGGATAATGTCATCCCTGCCGGTATCTTTCAGGAAATCATAAATGAGACTGGATGCGTCCATGGGATGATTCGGGAATGCGCGCATGGAGACAACGGTTTCAACGATAAGCTGCTGCTTCAAGTACGCTGCCCCTTGCAAAGCGGGGTAATTGATGATATAGCGATTATAGTCACGCCGGCTGCGAATTTTTTCAGCATTGCTCAGAGATAAATCTAAGTCATCAATTACCGCCACAATATTCCGCTTGAGTGCTTTGCGTTGTCCTTCACTGGGACGATCTTCAACATTCAGGTCAATGTCCTCAGAAAAACGCTGGATCAGCTTATAGCATTTTGAGAGTGAAGTGCCGCCCTTGAACACGATATCCGGTTGGTAGGAAGCCAGCTTCCTCAAAAATTCTGTGACATAGTAGTCTTTCTCAATGATACTGGCTGCGATCCCCGTCGCATCCGCCGTTCGCAGCACTGTCTGCTCGAACAATTCTCTATTACTGTGTAACATGATAGATGATCTCACTTTCCACCAGAGTGCGCATAGCCTTATCAGGAAATGCCGGTGCGTATTCTGTGATGTCGCGTCTTGTAATGCCGTTATTTGCGATAAACTCTATGGTCAGCTTCTTTCTTCCTTCGGAGAAATAAGATGCCGGTACCTCATTCATAAGCTCCAGAAAGCTCAAAACAGCAGCATTCTTTGCCGTGATCTTACTTCTGGGTCTGCGTAAAATAACACGCTGCTTCCCGATAGCTATCTCACGGGAACGTGTCTTTTCGTTGTTGGTACAGACTTCAATGGTATTTGGCATCTGCGTTGACAGCCCCAGTTGGTTTAAGAAAGCTGCGCCGGAATAGTAGCCGTAACAGCCGGAACTATCCTTTACATATTTTTTCTCGATTACCTTGCGGGGGTCGAGCAGACTGGCACCAAATGCTGTCTCAGTGGGAATATAATAAATGCCCCGGTCAAAACGCACCAGTTTACCAGTCCTACACAATTCGTTCAGTTCTTTGAAGAGCCACGGGCGTGAATAGCCCCCGCAGTCAATCTCATCAAGTAAGATCGGCTCGTTACAGCCGAAATCCTCTGTGAGTCTATCTAAAAGTGCCATATCACAGCCCCCTTCTAATCATAGTATGCTCACCTTGGTTTGAATTATACTATTTTTGATGTGATATGTCAATATTACTATAATCCGACGCCACCTCAAGCCCAAGAAAACCATCGGTCGGGAGGGATGCGTCAAGGAAACTGCTGCCGATCAGGATACGCTCAGAAGATTTGAAATAGAAACGGTACTGGCATCCAATCTCTACTCTGTCCTGTTTGGGCAGTACGAGCGTCATTTCATGCTCCTGACTGTCTATGATCCGGATATTGCGGTACTTGCGGAGCGGCGTCTGCATGATGGCAATGCAAACGCCATCAATGGCGGTATAGCGGTCGGAGATAATGAGACGATAGAGTACCGCTGCTTTGTAAGCAAGGCCTATGGAGAGGATGCCGCTGAGCAGAACGGTGATGGTATCACGGGAAAAGAAAATGGCTGCCAAACCCACAAAGAAGAAAGCTGCTCCTACCAGTGCGGTAAGAAGCAGCTTTTTCTTCAGGGGCAGCGGTGCTGTCCTGAGCTTGTCCATCATGACAGCCTCTCAAAGATGATCTGGCGGCGCAGATAGAGGTTTGCCACAGCCTGCAGCACCGGGCGGCAGCAGCCGAAAGGCCTGACCATATCCGCGATATTATCGCTGGTGGTGGTATCATCTGCATACAGGGCCTCCATCAGCTGCGAATCAGAGTGGATCGTATGGATATCATACTCCACGCACTTGATTAGCTCTGCTGTGGACAAAAGAGCCTGTTGGGACAGGTGGTAGACCCGCCGCTCATTTGCGCTGCGCCGATCTTTGCGGAACAACTTCCTGGTAATGGCAAAGGGGACATGGCCGAAAACCGTCAGCTTGATAAAGGAAATCAGGCGCAGCAGTAGGCTGTCGGAGATCGGCACTACATAAAGCCCTGACAGCAGGGCATACAGCGCATCCTCACCGGTCTCGCCGCAGCCCTCCACCACCAGTCCGCGCTGCATCAGTCGGCGCATACAGTCGGAGATACTGCGCTGGGGTCTGATGCCGCTGGCTTTCAGCTTGGCAGAATAAGCATCCTCAAGGGATCCGGCGTCCATGATCTGCCAGTTCAGCGCAGCCCAAAGGATCATCTCCTGGATGTCCAATGCATATTCCCGGTTGTTGATGATGACCATAGGGCAGGTCATATCGCCCATGCGGCCTTTGCGCTCGAATCGGCCGACGGCCGTATAGTATTTCTGCATGAATTTCACCTCACATTTTTCACGAAGCCTTGGAGCTTTTCTTCAACGGCTCATATTCAAGGCTATTCAAAAACTCCGCGTTATTCCTCAGCCGCTCGGCGGCTCTATGTACGGCCGCTCCCAAATAGTTGGCCTTGACGCCATAGTAGGCAGCAATGTCCGTATTGCTCAGGCCGATAAATTTCAGCTGCATCGCCTCGATACCCAGCCGTGCGACACCGTTGTATTGCTGCTTCGCGCTTTCCAGAAGCGATAACGCATCTACCTCAGCCAGCTGCTCCTGAAGACTGCGGATGCCGGAGGCCATGGCACGGTGACCGTCAGCCTCCGTGTCAAAGATCTCCGATACAGGAAAGCTGCGCTGCTCCTTGCTGTGCTGCAGCCGGCAATAGGTACGCAGACCGTTCTCAACGACCTTCTGGGCATAGGTGGGAAAGCTGGCGCCGCCGTCCGGGTCATACGTCCCTGCGGCCTTGCAAAGCCAAATGCAGCCCTCTTGAAACAAATCGTCATAGCCGAAACCATAGCGCTGCTCATTGACCTGAATCCTGGTACGGATGGCCCAGCGTACCACGTCCATATTCGCCTCTACCATACTGCGCTGGGCATCAGTAAGGGCAATATCCGTATTCTTCATCGTCAGATTCACCTCTCTTTCTCTGCGGCTTTAGGCGTGCTCTCTATGCGACCTCTGCGCTGTGGATACGAAACTTCTCGCAGGCGCAGATCAACCGATCACACATATACGCGCCGAATTGTGCGATATGCGCCTGTTCCTCGTGCAGGCCGAACTCTGTCTGCATCCATTGATACGCCTCTTTCTTGGTCATCAAGCCGGAACGCCACAGGCGGTCAAAAGCCCGGTGTGCCTGGATACGCTTATGCCGAAGCTCCCCGTCAGCCAGAGAGCCCATGGGCTGCCGTGTGGCGCGATGGGCAGCCACATAGCTGTTGCAGGCGGGATAGCGGTCACAAACATACAGATAGCTTCCTGCACTACGACTGTTGCCATATACAAAGCTGGCAGGATGCAAGGTAGCCTTAGCTCCGCAGTTAGGGCAATGGATATTGACTCTTTTCAGAATGTTCACCTCCTTCTTTCGGCTTGTGTGCGTTCATTGTTGGCAGCTCTCCCACAATTGGGATAGACTGCACCGTTTCGGGTCTTCTACGTTCCAGACAAGCCAGCTGGTGTAGAAGCGTTGGAATCCCTCCAGCGTCATAATGCCGATGCAATCATATTTATCCACAGTCTCACCGGACAGTTCCTCGAATACCGCCACAGGTATGATTGCCGGCACGGCATTGTGATTTACAGACAGGAGAAAACCGGAGCACCCGTCACAACGCTGGCAATCAATGAAGAAGCTGTTGCGCCAGTTACAGCAGGTTGCCTGTAAAAATCGGTAAAAACGCTTGTCCATAAAATTCCCTCTACTATCATTATCCGTAAAACGAAATCAAAAGTGCGCCACTTTTTGAAAAAATTTTCAAATTTCTCTGCGGCCACGGGGTCGGGGGCGTCTGGAGACGATAATTGCCATGGCCGCAGCCACGGCCAGAATGATACAAATTGCTTTTTTCATCGTGTTTTCCTCCTAATTTTCGGTTCGTTCACAATACACTACATAACGCTGCCGCCCACCCGAAGCGTAGGGATGGCAGGTCAACAGCGTCAGTAAGTCACGGCCTTGCTGGATTTTGATTTTTTCAATTTCGTGGGGCTGGATGATTTGAATGTCCATCACGGTGTAGGTCAGCGTCTTCCACAGGTTCGTAAGCTTCACGGTGTCGCCTACAGCCAGCTTGTCTATATGCCGGAAGTAATCCGCACCGCGCCAGCCCCGGTGGCCTGCAATGACGCAGTTGGTGTTGTCGCCACCAATAGGGGCAGAGGTATTGCCCAACACCGCAGCCCCTGCGGCGAGGTGGTCGTCGGATGCGCCCAAGTAGACGGGCATGGTCAGCTCCATGACAGGAATTTCTAAGACACCGATGATCTCATCCTCGATGCCATAGGCGGCCAAATCGGCGGCGGGTTCCTCACAGGCTTCGAGGTCAACAAGGCCGGATTGCTTTTTGACGTAGATACGCTGATTGTAGACTTGTAAGGCCGCCAGCAGTTTGGGGTGCTGCTCCGGCTCGTCATGTTCAGCTAAAAACTCCTGCACTGCCGCATCTGTGTCGGCTTGCAGCCTGTGTCCCGTAAACACCGGCCATAGCATGACACAGACACCCACCACGGCCAGCAGCGCCGCCAGTACGAGAGATGTCTTACGCATGGCGTACCCTCCTTACCAAAAAGTAAGCACCGCCGATCATGGCCACCGCGCCAAGGCCGATGGCAAGGCCAGTGAGGTAATGCTGTGTCCACGAGGATGCCACGGGCTTTTCTTCTGCGGTAGATGCCTGTTCGGGGGTGTAAGGAACACGGTGCCCTCGAACTAAAAGCCGGTGGGTGTTGATACCGAAAGGTGTGCAGGTCACCAACGTGACCAAATCCTTGCCATCCTCGATTTGGAGCAGGCTTGTGTCCGTAGGCAAGACTGTGTTGATATTGTCTACCTCATACGCCAACACCTCACCCAATACATGGATGTAAAATGTATCGCCTTTTTCGAGTTGGTCAATGTCCGAAAATAGCTTGGACGAGGCCATTCCACTGTGGGCAGACAGCACGGCGTGAGTACTGCTGCCGCCCACCGGCAGAGACGTTCCTACCACATGGCCCACGGATTTTTCAAGTGTCTCAGCACCCGTACCGTGCTGCACAGGAAGGTACACGTTGATTTTGGGGATGTCGATGTAAGCCATGACACCGCCCACCGTGAGCTGATCTGCGTAGGCCAAGGGAGGGGCGGAAGCCCCTCCCTCAGAAATAGTCGCCGCGCCGGACAGCATGGCGTTATACTGCTCTGCCGCTTGCCGCTGCTGTTCTAATTCATCAGCGTTGCTGTTCTCGATGGCGGCGGTGTAGGTGGTTTCCACACTAGAGTGGTACTTTTCACTTAAAAGTTCTCCCACCAGCGGATAGAGAAGTAACCCCAGCGCCACAACGCCGCAAGCCGCCGCCAGTAGCCAGCGCTTCACTGCTTGCTCTTATGCTTGCGGGACTTGACCACAATGAAAGCCGCAGTACCCAGAAGCAGAATACCGCCGATGGTGAACATCCATGTGCCGTAGCCGCCAGTCTTGGGCAGATCAAAGCCGGGGTTGTTAACCACGGTCAGGGGGACAATGGCATTGCCATCGGTCATGGTGGCGTCCTTGCCGTTGACAGTGGCAGAGGCGGTCAGCAGCTTGGCGCCGCACTGCTCACAAGTACCGTTTTCCTTGGTGGTAATCACGACCTTGACTGCCTCCTTGAGCAGCACATAGCCCTTATCGGTGGCGATTTCGGTCAGGGAATAAGCGTCATCTTCCAGGCCCTTAACCACGATGTGGCCCTGTGCATTGGGGATAAAGGTGGTAGCATCAGCCTTCTTGGCGGCAATGCCCTTGGCGTAGTACACGCCATCCTTCTGCTCAGCAACGACATACACATCGTCAGCATCATTGTGCAGCAGGAACTTGACGTTCTGGATGTCACCCTTGCCATCGCTGAACTGCTTCAGCACGTCAATGCCGTAAGTATACACGTGGCAGCAGTCCTCCAGCGTGTCATAGTAGGTAGTGTTGGTACGCTTCCAAGTCAGGGTCACAGTGTTGGGATTATCAGTATCGCCCATCTGCGCGTCGGCGGTCAGGGTGGCGGAGTAAGTAATGCGCATGGTGCAATCGGAATAGCCACGCTTGACGCTATCAGTGTAAACAGAGGTCGCCTCGTTGATCTCCACCAGACCGGTCTCGGTCATGCGGATGGTCATGGTGTTGGCGGTATCATCGTAAGTTGCCGTAAATTTGCCGGAGTTTTCATCCCAAGTAGTGATTTTGTCAGTGCAGGCGGAATCACGGAAGAACTCGATAACCACGTCGTTTTTGTTGTACTTGATGCCCTCGCTCAGAGTATCCACATAGGTGTACTCACTCAGGCTGGAAGCCTTGGAGGTAATGGTGGGCAGGGTGCTGATGATCTGGTAGTCCACAACATCGCCCACGGAAGCGGTAGCAGTGTGAGCGTAACCGTCCTTGATGTCGGTCAGGCTGCCGGTATTCTTGCCGGTACTGTTCTTAGCCTCACGCACAGTCTTATCCAACGTGGGATTGCCAGTCTGGTTCTTGGGGTACACGGTCACATCGTAATTCCATGCCGCGCCATCGATGGTAGTCATGGGCAGAGATACGAAGAAGGGGTTGCAAGTAGAAGTCACGTTTTCAGGGACTCTGGTCTCTACCACCAGATACAATCCCTGCTCCATATCAGAAGCGGAGGTGTGTCCGGTGGTATCGGTCTCCGCCATGGCAACACCGCCGTTCTTGACAGCGGCCTCCAGCGCATTTTTCACGGTGGTGGCATTGGCAGTCAGCGCGGTGGACAGCTTGTTGTTGAGCACATCGCTGGTGAAGTAGTTGATGCCACCCTCAGTCTTGTGAGCGTCCGCAGCGGTCAGGCCAATGGCGGACAGCACGGCGTTGGAGCGGTCACTGCTGTCGAAGCCATACAACACACCCACCTGACGCTGATTGTCCACGACCTCGTTGCTCATGGCAATGTCAGCGACGCGGAGGTAGGTAAACTCCACGCCCTGAATGGCGTATTTTGCCAGCTTATCCACGACGGCGTTATCGTGCAGGCCGGTGGAAACATAAGATTCAGCGTCCCACACACCGTCCTCGCTGGCCTTGTTGATATCGTACTTATAAATAGAAAGCGACGCCTTCTTGCTGGCGTCAATGGTCGGCTCGGCAAATGCCGTAGTCATCAGGCCGACGGCCATAATGGCGGCCATCAGCAGCGCCAAAACTCGATGGATCTTTTTCATGTTCAGTTGTTCTCCTTGATGTTAGATTTTTTGTAAAAATAAACACCCATGCAAAGCATGAGTGCTGCAAGCATAATGGGTGCGATGAATCCGTTGCCGCCCGTGAACGGCAGGACGAAGCCTGCGCTGTTGCAGGCGGTAATGGTGACGTCAGGACTGGTGTTGTCCAGTACACCGGTGAACAGCGGTTCAGCCATCAAGGTATAACCTGCGGGAGCTTTCACCTCAGTGACGCGATATTGTGCGCCAATCTTGAGATCGTCCCACTTGGCGACTCCAGTTTTATCGGAAGTAATTCGGCTCACCTCTGTCCAGATCTTACCGTCTGTGGAAGTTTCCAGCAGCAGTTCCGCACCAGTAAGGGGCGAACCCGTCACGTCCACCTTGCGGACGGTGAGGCTGCCCTTGACAGGCTTATTCTCACGGGTAACTTTGACGTTAAGATTCTCACTGGTCAGACTGAAATCATACTTGGTTTCGTCCAGCTGGTAGCCATCCACGGTGCTGATCTCCTGATAAGAGTATTCTCCGGGTTTGAGATTATCGAAAATCAGCTTGCCGTTGGCGTCAGTCGTACCATCCGCGATCTTGTTGCCTTCGGTGTCAAAGAGCCGATACACCACACCGGACAGCGGCTGCTTGGTGTCAGCGTCCACCTTCAAAATTTCGATGCTGCCGGTGATTAGCTTGTTCTCACGGGTGACTTTCAGCACCTGTTCGTTTTGGTTCAACGTGACAGGAAAGGCTGTCTCGTCCAGTTCATATCCGGTCGGTGCCTGGAACTCCTTGCAGGTGTAGCTACCCAGCTTCAGATTGGCGAATGTCAGCTTACCATTTGCGTCCGTGTAGCCCTCTGCGATCTGGTTTCCAGATGCGTCATACAGGCGGAAGCCAGCGCCCTGAGGCGGTGTGTTAGAATCCGCATCTACCTTGCTGATCTCAACACTCGCTTTCCCCAACGTATTGGTGCGTGTCGCCGTGATATTCAGAGTCGTGGATGTAATGGTGATCGGGTATTTTGTGCTGTCCACCACATACCCCTCCGGCGCACTGATCTCCTGATAGGTATAGCTGCCGAGAGGCAAATCAGAAAAGACCGCCTTGCCATTTGCGCCGGTGGTCGCATCAGCGATTTTGTTGCCAGCGCTGTCATAGAGCCGGTAGGTCACACCTGCCAGGGATTTTCCGGTGTCGGCGTCGGTCTTATTGATGGTCAAGCTGCCTACTTCATCTGCCACGGTGGCTTTGATCTTGATATAGGCTCTCACCGGGTCGAGTCCCGTGCCGGTGTAGCTGGCCAGCGACTGGTACTTGCCCGTGGAATCATACCAGCACAGCACCGCTTCGTCGGGATCAATACCATAGGCACTGCCGGTGGCGGAATAGGTCTTCTCTGTGTTAAGATTCTTGGCGGCCTCCGGCGTAGCCGTGATGGTCAGGGTATTGCCCTTCTGAGAAAACGTAATGCTGTTGCCGCTGTTACTGGAAAAGTTGAAGTCGCCCAGCACACCGTTGCTGTCGGTGACGCTGGCGCTGTAGTTGCCGCTGGAGTCCTTCGTCAGCTCGATGGTGTCACACCAACGGGAGCTTGTCGCCGCGAAGCTGGGAATATCCGTGGCGCTCTGCATGGCGTCTACAATTTCGCTGTACCACAGCGCAAACGTGGGATAGCGAGACGTATCGACGCAGTTATAAAACGGACTGCTGCCCCAAGAGCGGTAGTCGTAGGGACTTCTGTACTCGCAGATCAAGTCCCAGATAACGGCCTGCGTGGCGGCCCATTTCTCAGCACCGATAATGTCGCTGCTGTTGCTGTCACCATACGCAGTGCCGTACTCGGCGCTGGGGTAGCCACAGGCCAGAGCCAGCGCGATACCGCTTTGGACAGAGGCGGGCAGGTTGTACCAACAGCCGCTGGAACCCTGCACATAGTTGCTGCTGTCATCTGAGCGAACACCGGGCTGGATGCAATAGGCCAGCGCACCGTTGACATACTTGACGTGATACAGAGCGCTACCACTTCCCAAGCTGCTGTCCGCCAGAATGGTCAGATTTCTCGTGCTGGGCGTGGTCGAACTGCTGTAGTCATACTGCTTAAAGGTCAACTGACTGGTATAGACGTAGACTTTATACTTGACCACGACCGTGGCAGCGTAGGCGGACACCGCCAGCATCGCCGCCATAACCAGCGCCAGTACTAAAGCCGTAAATCGTTTAACAGTTTTCAATAGCTTCCTCCTTTGTTGGAAAGGTAAAGCCCCTCTGTTGCCAGAGAGGCTTTGCGTTTAGAGTATCAAATTTTAGTCGTAGAGAACATAGACCAGCAGGCTGCCGCCATCCGCCACAATGCAGACGTTGCAGTGGAAACCGGCATCCGCCACACTGTCCCTGCCCGCCTGCATCATGAGCTGGCGGAAGGTGAAGTCCACCATGTCCCGCGCCTTGGTTTCTAACGTCTCTTGCGAGGCGTCCGTTGGTACCGCGGCGGGGAAGCGGTAGGCGCTGTTGTCCAGCGTCAGGCCGCTGTCTATGACCACACCGTATTGCGTCACCGCGTAGGCGTTGGCCGCGTCGATAGCCGCCTGCCGGTCTGCCGGTGCACTGGGTTCAGGCGCAGGCTCCGGCTCCGGTGTAGGCTCCGGCTCCACATAGCCCGTCTTGGCGTGGACTGTCTCGGAAGGAATGTCCTCTGTGACATTGGGCTGCGTGGTGGGCACAGAGGCCGCTTGCGGCACCTCGGTTTCTGCATTTGCCGGAGTGTCCGCAGGGGTGCTTTCCACGATGCGTACCGGGGTATCTTCGTGTTCGGACTGCTGTGGAGTTGGGATCGTTTCATTCCTTGCATCATTCGTAACGATGGAAGACTGCTTCTGTTCGGGAAGCAGGGCCACAGGTTCCGGTTCTGCCGGCATCTGAGCCGCCTTGGCTGCACAACCGATCAAACATGTAATACTCAGTGCCAGCGGGATGCAATAGATCAGCTTATTCCTCATGGGTATCTCTCCTTCATGTAAATATGGGATAGTCCTTTTCTGCGAGGGCTTAATCATACTTACGACTGGAGAATCCCTTTTTTCAACAGCAAATTTCAGAAATCACGAAGCGTACACGATTGGGTAATGGCAAGTATCGTCTGTACCCAGTCACAAAGCACCAAAAGAACGGATTACTGCATCGGGGCTCACCACCTTCCTACATGTGAAAGACCGCTGAGTTGTTACCCAGCGGTCTTTACAATTTTGACTGTACCAAGTATAGCATATGGGGATTTACGACGAAATCGCAAAACAGTGCCAATCTGTTGCCATCCTTTGCCGATGTAGTGACAGGTCAGATATGCTGCTTGATGATTCGGGTGATGATCCCTGCGGCGACACCGCGTTCTTCGTCCAGATGAGTAACGACGAAACTGACATCATCCTTTCGTCCGGGTCTGCGCCGGTCATAGCAGGAGTGGGCGATGGCGTTGGCACCGTTGCTGAGTCGGATATACACAATGCCTTTATAGACATGGGTGACTTTTCCTGCGTACTTGCCCTGGATACGGCATTTGCGGAGATTATCATTCCGGTTGTCACCTGTTACACTTTTGACGTCGGCCTTGATCCAGATCTGCTCCGGATCAGTACGGTCAACTTCCAGTACACGCACCAGCACATGATCTCCCACGGCGAAACGGTCATTGGCGTCGCCGATCCAGTCCCACGAAAGGTCGCGGGACAGAATAGACGTCTCCACGCCGAATACTTCGACTCGGATGACCCGCTCTGACACGGCAACCACACGGGCCTGCACCACGCGCCCGGCACAGATGCGGTACTGACCGTCGCTGTCCGTGCCGAAATAATAGATCTGCTGCTTTTTCAGCATGGCGTCTTTCCGGCTGGCGACAACGGATCTGCTGTTGCCATCGATCCCCTTGATCACGAAGTCCACCTCAGCGCCCAGCATTTTATTGAGGATCTTCTGATAGTTGAGGATCATTTCATCGTAATCTATGCCATAGAGTCCTTTGGGGAAGTCCAGCACCATCTCACGCAGGGGGATCACAATGCGGAATCCCTTGTAGTCCACGATGGCAATGGTTCTCCCGGCATCCGTCTTTTCAATACCACTCAGCATACCGGTGAGGATGCGCCGGGTGCGATAGCCGGTATGGATCTCATGCCAGATGATGTCCTCCCGCTGCTCCTGTGTTTCCGCTTCATCGCGGGCATCTACAGTCAGGATCTCCCACGGCTGAACAGTATCCGGCTCAGGTTCCTCGGTGGTATCTTCGGCGGGCGGCGTCTCCGGTTCCTCTGTCGGCTGCTTCTTTCTGGTGGTCGTCCGCCTGCGAACGGTGCGCTTCGGTGGCGCCTCTGGGACGTCCTCCGACGCCGCTTCCGGCTCTTCTACAGGGGGCTCCATGATCTCAGGGGTGATGTCCTCGGTTACAGGTTCGCTCATGAGTTCCGGCAGGCTCTCTTCCACGGCATCATCCGCGGGCAGTACCGGAGTATCCGGGACAATAGCGATTTCTTCTGTTTTCTTTCTCGGCATAGTTGCTCCTCCTTGTACTACATTTTTGTTGACATGATGGAATCCTTATCGGTCTTGACAAACTCGCTGCGTTTGACGGGGGACTTATTCGGACGAGGTGCGTGCTTTGGCTGCTCCGGTTTTGGTGTGGGCGAGGGCTTCTTATGCCATTCCGGAACATGGGCGGATGCCTTGCAGTCCCGCAGCTTCTTTGCCTCATAGTGATTGGTGTAGTCGTACTTATCTACCTGCAGCACCTTATTGCCGCGGGCAATGACCAGCGCACGGTTCACCGGCAGGCGCAGCACTTCATCCATGGTCAGCAGCTTCCGCTTGCCCACGCCGCTGGTCTCGCGGAATTCCGGCGTGTAGTTGCTGATACGCCATGTGCCCAACTGCTTGGCCTTACTGGAGACATGGACGCTGACCTCTCCGGTGCGGTCACTGAGAAATTTGGCAGTCAGTTCATCGGTGCAGCCCAAGGCGAGCTGATAGTCGCAGCAGCCCAATATCTCCTGCCATTGGTTATAGGGATACCGGTTCTGTAAACCTGCCAGATTCTGAAATACGCAGCTCATGCTGACGCCCCGTGAACGGATCACGCTGATCTTCCGACTCAAGTCGGGGATAACGCCGCAGGCTGTCAGTTCCTCGCCCAGTACATGAACGGGGACCGGCAGCCTGCGGTCAGCACAGTTTTTATCCGCGTAACGGATCAGCTTGATAAACGCGAAGGATAGGAACAGGGACGTGAGGAAATCAAAGGTGCTGTCCTGATCGGATGTAATGCAGAAATAGGCGCAGGGCTGCTTGCCCGGCAGCCCCATATCAATTTCATCATGGCTGGTGATCTGGCAGATGGGCCGGTTCTGGAATACCTGCAAGCGGCTGCCCAGTCCGATGATAACGCCGCTGCGCACCGTATCCGAGGATTGGCTGAATAGCGCATAGGGCGCTCTGGCGGGATGGCTGGCCGGCAGCATGGAAAAGAGGTTATCCAGCTCCTTTTCCGCGTTCAGCACCAGCAGCTTATAGACCTCGCCGATATTCCGGCTCTCTGGTGGATAGCCCAGCGCCACATACAGCACCAGCGCTTTCAATAGGTTCATCTCCGCGGCGTTCCAGAAATGGTCGCCCTTTTCGCTTCCGGTATTCTTGATGATAATGTCACAGAAGATCTGTGCCATCAGTTCATCGCCCTCGATCTCTGCCAGGCAGTTCCATGAATCGGAGTTCTCCGGCTGGATCAGGTTAAACACCCTCACCACATAGCCCTTGCTGCGCAGATACTCGCTGGTCTTTTCGTAAAGCTCCGATTTCGGGTCGGTGATGATCAGAGACTCCTTATGACCGTTGTGGGCCTCGGACGCGCTCTGCAAAATGCGGTTGATGCAGTAAGCCCGCGTTTTCATAGAACCGCTGGCTCCGAACACGGCGATATTGCCGTTGAGCCGGGAGTTCTCTGGAATGCACACCACCTGATTGTCCAGCTTGCCCAGTATGACGCCGCTGTGCTTACGAATGTCGGATACCAGGTCAAGGACGCCCTTCATCTCCGCCTTCTCCATGAATCCGGCCGTTCCGTAGGTGCCTTTGTTAGAATAGGTCAGGTTGCGCTCCGCGTCATACTCCCCAACGTCGGAATAGCCCATACGCATCACCATGACGATCAGCAGGCCCAGCAGCAACAGGCAAAGCCCCACGCCGA
>ERZ773181.2051-NODE-2051-length-14268-cov-6.103356_pt1 | contig 14268 bp, 15 predicted proteins | sample MGYA00581001_ERZ773181 | MGnify/ENA primary metagenome ERZ773181 (study PRJEB29015, sample SAMEA2737780) | human gut metagenome | biome: human gut; feature: human-associated habitat; material: faeces | place: China | collected 2012 ... | reverse complement strand
GCCGCCGCTTTGGTTTCCGGGTTCAGATCGCGTTTCGGATGGTGTTTCCGATCGCATCTGCCGCGCTCTGTTTCATGCCTGACGTCGCGTGGACGTAGGTGCTGAGCGTGAATCCTGCGCTGAAGTGACCCAGCGTTTCTGAAAGTGTTCGCACATCCACGCCGCTTTTCAGCGATAAGGTTGCAAATGTGTGTCTCATGTCATGAAATCTCACATGTTCCGCGCCGATTTCTTTGATGATCCTGTCGTGAAGTCTGCGGAATCCGTCTGGATCCCACGTTTCGCCTGTGCGCGGAGATGGGAATAAATATGAATTTGCCGGGTGGCGTTCGTGTTCTTCCACAAGAAGTTTTACTGTATCTTCTGGGAGCAACACCGTTCGGATGGAATTTGGCGTTTTCGGTGTGCTGATGACAAGCTTTCCATTCTGCCGCGCGACGCTTTTATTGATCGAGAGTGTACGATTCTGCACATCTAAGTCCTCCCAACGTAAGGCCAGCAGCTCCCCGCGCCGTAAGCCCGTGGTCAGCTCCAGATACATCGGAGCAAGAATCCCATGCTCCTTCGCTGCGCTCAGGTACGGACCGATCAATGCTTCAGGCAGAATTTTCATCTCCTTGCGAGTGTTTTTCGGAATTTTGCATTTCTTTGCCGGATTCGCCAGAATCAGCTTCTCCTCCACCGCATATTCTAATGCCTTATTCAGCACCACATGAACGCATTGCACCATGCGGGGACTCAGACCGTGTTCTTTCAGCTCCGGCTGGTTTTTCTTCTGCACGCGACCGCTCTTGAGCAGCTCGTTGTAAAACTGTTGGATTTGCAGCATCGTCAACTTTTCCAGCTTCACACTGCCAAGCTTCGGAATGATGTGATGATCGATGGCGTTGTGGTAAAACTCTCTGGTCGAGTATCGCACCTGCGGCTCGACATAAATGGAATACCAGAGCTTTAACCATTGTTCTAGCGTATAGCTGCCAGCCTTCACAGGATCGAGTTTCTTGCTGTCCTCAATGGCAGCCCGCAGTTTGTCTTTGACTTCTGCCTGCGTCTTACCAAGTACATTCTTTGTGATCGCTTTGCCGTTTGCGTCATAACCCAACATTGGATACTGCTCGGCATAGAGCTGCGCGGCGATCTGCGGCGTAATATCAGCCGCCGCGCGCGCAAAAGCCCCGTACATCGCGCGATAAATCGCTTCTGCATGGGAAGTCCAGAGATCCCACACTGCATGCAAAATCCGATCCTTGATTGCATTCTCATCCACTGTATTCAGACTTACTTCTGTGACCACGTATCTATTTTTCTTCGTATCGAAGATTTTGCCGCGCGCATCCGGCGGCACGGTCCAAACCGTACCGCGGCAGCGATATGATGATATGCTGTACAGCAAAGCGGCATATTGCAGCAATCTGGTGCTGGAGCGGATGACACAGTGTTCCATGTGGTGCGTACGTCAGCTTTTGCGTTGTACACGCACCAGCTCTTTCAAATTGCGCTTTCAGCCGCTCAGCAAACGTCACTGCCCGTAAGCCGCTCAATTTCCACGCGCATCCATAAAATATATCATTTTTTAACAATTTTTGAGAGGAAGTTTTGGTATTCGTTCAAGTTTCTTTCTAGAAGTACGATAGAAGCTATATAAAATAGCGATATCTAAGCATCGCTTATTCGTTCTTCCGAAGCATCTGGATATCCCCTATAATAGGCAGTATCACAGGAAAACATAGATTGGAGCGTGAGTGCTTTTGTATCTGGATTATTTAAAAGGCATTCTTCCATGCAGGAATCCCGAGGAAACGGCTGCATACTACGAAGAAATTCTTCTTTTTCCAAAAGAAGGTGCGCGCGCATTCGCCCTCGGTCGTTCGGGACATATGGAGGTCGTGGAAAGCAGTCCGGTCTATGCCGCCGGTCCCACCGCGTTTTGGGTAGAAGCAAACCATGTCGACCATGTCTATGAAACACTTCACGCGCAAAGCGGGCTGCATCTGCTGGTCGACCTGCAAAATACATACTATGGCTCCCGTGAATTCCAAGTCACAGACCCGGCTGGCAATATCACCTGTATCATCAACTACTGCAATGACTTGAAGGATACGGCACGATGCGCTTGCACTGAGCTTTACGCAAAAGAAGAATTCCGCATTATCCTTTATGTAAAAAACCTGAGCGCCTGCTATCGGTTTTACACTGAGCTTCTTGGTCTTAAAGATGTTTACCATTGGGAAGAAAACCGCGGAGATCGCGGGTTTAAGTATGAAATTACGCCCGGCAGCAAGTGTTATATCGAAACATTGTTCCGCGAACCCCTGTCCGTTCAGAAACAGGGCACGATCGTCCTAAAAAATACGAATACCAAATCAGAATACGACCGCATTGCTTCCCTTGCCCCCGATGCTGTTGTCTTCGCGTTTGACGGTTTTCATTTTACAATACAAGATCCTGACGGCAACTTCGTCATCATTGAGAAAGGTTGAGGTGTTTTTATGGGTTTATTTCATCAGGGCTTGACCGGTATTCTGCCCGTTTCCAATTTTGACGAGGTTCGCGCCTTTTATGAAGATCGCCTGGGCCTTGTTAAAACGCAGGAATGGACCGACCGCGAGGGCAATCGCCGCGCCAGATACTCTGTAACCGGCAGCGGCTTCATTGAGCTTCATGAGAACGACAGGACGCTTCCACAGGGACCAACGTCTTTCTGGATGGAGGCCGCGGATATTAACGGCCTATATTCCGCACTTCAAAAGATTGGCGGTATGGATCTCTTTGACCCCATCGAAGACAAGTATTTCCACGCGCGTTCCTTCCAAATGCGGGATCCGGCCGGTAACGCGACCTTTGTCGTTGCCTATGAGAAAAACGTTCGCCCCTACACAAAAGACAGTGTGAAGGGTGCATTCTTCAAGGATGAATTCCGCACGGTTCTGTTTGTGGACAATCTTGATGCGACATATGACTTTTACACAACTGTTTTGGAAATGCCGTGCGTATATCAATGGAACGAATGCCCCGGAGATAAGGGCTTCAAATACCATGCGGCCGGAACAGAAGCATATATCGAAAATCTGCACCGCATCCCATTGACAAAGCAGGGCTTTGCCACCATTAAACTGTATGCGGTAGACTTTGACGCGTGCTATGAGAAGCTGTCCGTAAATCCCAAAGCGCATATGATCCGCCCGCTGTACACCAATGAACTGGGCGCACGGGAATTTACCCTCGAAGATCCGGACGGAAATTACATTCTGATTTGCGAATAAGAAAGCGAGTGACAGATGAAACCAATCATTGAAACACGGGATCTGACGATTCGCTTTGGCTCACTGATTGCAAACGATCGTCTGAATATCTCTATTGAACCCGGTAAGATTCATGCCATCGCGGGCGAAAACGGTGCTGGCAAGAGCACGCTTATGAAGATGCTCTACGGAGTCTATACACCAACCTCTGGAAAAATCCTGATTGATGGCGAGGAAATGCGCGCATGGGACGCATCCATGGCCATTGCGAAGGGGATTCACATGGTTTTTCAGGATTTCCGTTTGATTCCTGCCTTTACCGTTCTGGAAAACATTTTTATTTCTCTGGCAAACAGCAGCTTTGTCATGAAAAAGCAGCTGCTCCGCAAACGAATCCTTGAAATCTCAGAGGAGTATCATCTCGGCGTCGATCCTGATCAGGAAGTCTGGAAGCTGGATTTGGGGCAGCGCCAGCATATTGAAATCATCAAGGTTCTCATCAACGAAGGTACCCGCGTGATGATTTTTGACGAGCCGACCTCTGTTTTGGCTCCACACGAGATCAGCAGCTTTCTTGATATGCTGATCAACTTCAAAAGCAAAGGATACGCAATTGTTTTCATCACCCATAAGCTCAACGAAATCGTAACGGTCGCAGATCAGATCACGATTCTGCGCGCTGGAAAAATTACTGCCAGCGTCACACGGGAGGAAGGATTTGACCGGGAGAAAATCGTCAGTCTCATGCTCGGCGAAGACATCTCCAGAATGAATGTCAAATCCGCAAGGCAAGACGTTTCCTTCCTGGATCTTCCATCTCTTCATCTGAAGGACGTCTGCATTTTGGACGATCACAACCAGGAAATCCTTTGTAATGTGAATTTTGAGCTGAAACGCGGTCGGATTGTTGGAATTGCCGGTATTTCCGGCAACGGACAGCGCGAGCTTGCCGAAAGCGTCTTTGGCGTTCGTTCCATCCGCCGCGGCTCCATATCGTTTGGCACGGAAGCCATCACCTCCGCCGATCCCGAAAAGCGAATTGCGCTGGGATTTCGCATGGTGACGGAGGATCCGCTTCACGACAATGTTGTCGGAAGCTTCACGGTCCTGCAAAACATGGTTCTTGCCGGTTTGCCTGCGAAGACAAAGGGCGGCCGCATCGACTGGAAAGCTCTGGAGGAGGAATTCTCCTCGCATTCGGAAATCCGTGATCTGAACGTCCCCGATGCAAACCGCCTTGCCGGAACGCTCTCCGGCGGCAATGTCCAGCGCATGACCTTCGCGCGGGCTGTGATTTCCAATCCATCTGTTCTGGTTGCATGCTACCCAAGCCGCGGCTTGGACGTTGCTACAGTCGCGGTGGTTCATGAAACGCTTCTTCGACTTCGCAACGACGGCGCTGCGGTTCTTCTGATTTCCGAGGATCTTCCGGAACTGTTCGAATTATCGGACGAACTACTTGTTCTTTCGGGACATCGCGCATATGGTCCGTTCGACGCCAATACCGCCGATCTCAATGAAATCGGCAAACTGATGTTGAAAGGAGAAGAAAGCCATGTCTAACACTCTCTCCTCTCGCGCCAAGTCGGCAATCAGCCATCGCCTGATTCGCATTCTGCTTTCCATCTTTCTTCCTGTCACGGCTTTCGGCATTTTGCTGATCACCGAAGGCAAAGATCCGATCGCCACCTACGGCGTCATTTTGAATGCCGTTTTTGGAAGCCGCTATGGCTTTGGCGAGGTAATCGTAAAAGCGACTTTTCTGATTCTGACCTCCCTTACAGCAATTCTCCCCTACCGCGTCGGTATGGCAAACGCTGGCGGCGAGGGGCAGATGGCAATCGGAGCGCTTACTGCCGCAGTCGCAGGCACCACATTTTTACGTCAGGTTCCCGCTCCCATCGGTATCCCCCTTATGCTTCTGAGCGGTATGATCGGAGGCGGCATCTGGGCAGGAATTGCCGTCCTTTTCAAAATGAAACTGCGCATGAACGAAACGCTCTGCTCCATTTTGATGAATTATATCGCCACCTATTTTATCTCTTTTTTGCTCTTCGGTATTCTGAAGGATGCGAAAGGCTGGAACTATCCGCAAACAAGCGAGGTCGCCTCTCAGTTGAGATTCCACACGCTTTTTGGCACACGCGCAAATATCGGTATTCTGATTTCCCTCGCTACTGCCGTTTTCGCGTGGTATGTGCTTCAGAAAACAAAATTTGGTTTTCTCGTCAATACCATCGGCGGAAACACGCGCGCCGCGCTGTATTCCGGTCTGCATGTCAAAAAGATTCAGTCGCTCCTGTTTACTGTCTCCGGCGCAATCGCGGGTCTGGCGGGCGGCATTCTCATCGCTGGTGTTGAAGGAAGAATGCGCGTTGATTCCGGCGCAAACATGGGCTTTTTTGGGTTTCTGGCGGCCGGAATCGTTGGGAACAATCCCCTTCTCGCAATCTTGTCGGCGTTCCTGATTGCAGGTCTTACGGTTGCTGGAAATGCTATGGAAATCAATACTGGCCTTCCCTCCGCGTCCATTCAGATTTTAATGATGTTTGTTCTTCTGACAATTATGGCTCTCGGAAGGAGGAAAAGTCATGCGTGAACTTTCTGTTATTCTCGTAAACATGATTGCGGCCGGTACTCCCATTCTATACGCCCTCCTCGGTGACATGGTCAGCCAGCGTGCCGGTGTCATCAGCTTAAGCGTTGAAGGCAGCATGTTGGTGGGCGCATGTATCGGTTTTGGCGTGGCGTATTCCACAAACAGCATGATTCTGGCCACGCTTGCCGCCATGCTGGCGGGCGGACTTGTCGGGCTGATTCAGGCGTTTCTCGTTATTGACCGCAAGACCAACATGATGGCTTCCGGATTTGTTCTGATGTTTTTTGCGCAGGGGCTTACCGCCTTCTACGGCAGAAACCTGTTAGGTGTTACCTTTCGGAAAAGCCTCACCTACGCGATCCCCGGTCTGTGCAAACTCCCGCTGATCGGCAGCGCGCTTTTTAACCAGGACATTCTGACGTATCTTTCTTTCCTGCTTCCGGTCATCGTATGGTGGATTTTGACGAAGACAAGGCTTGGTCTTCTGGTTTGCTCCGTCGGCGAACAGCCGGAGGTGACCCGCGCTTATGGCTACAACCCCCGCCTGCTGCAATACGGCGCGGTCGTTTTTGCCGGCGTTCTTGCCGGTATCGGCGGCGCGCAGATGAGCTGCATCTATACTTTGGGCTGGGCGAACGACATGATCAACGGTCGCGGCTTTATCGCCTCCGCACTCGTCATCCTCTGCTCCTGGAAGCCGCTTCGCGCCTATATGGCCGCCTATCTCTTCGGCCTTGCGCAGGCTCTGATCGTTTATCTGCAAGTCAAGGGCGTTGCGATTTCTATGTATTTCACCATGATGCTTCCGTATCTTCTGACGCTTGCAGCGCTGGCTGTCATCTCCACCTCCAAAAAGCCCAGCATGCCCGAAAAAATCAAAGTTGTAAGTACCGGCATGGAGTAACCTCCGGTCCGGACAAATAAAACCCAAATCAAAGGAGAAATCGAAATGAAAAAACTTCTCGCAATTCTTCTCTCCGCCTGCATGCTTCTGACTCTTGCCGCTTGCAGCAGCACCGGCAGCACAGCAGGCACTGCAAGCACCGCCAGCGACAATTCCACCTCTTCCACTGCTTCCGACGCTTCTGATTCTTCGGTCGATAAAAAGCCCGGCGAAGGCACCTCGAAGGTCGGTATCGTTCTCGGCGGCAGCAAGGATGACTATGGCTTCAATTTCGGTTTCTACCAACTGGCCCAGAGAATCGAGTCTGAACTCGGCGTCGAAGTCGTTTTAAAAGAGAGCGTCCCGCAGAACTCCGAGGTGGAGGGCGTGATCGAGGAGCTGATCTCTCAGGGCTGCGGCGTGATCATCCCCACACAGTTCGGTTATCTGGAATACAGCAAAAACGTTGCAAACCGTCATCCCGAGGTTGCGTTCTATTCCATTCCTCTGACCGACTATGCCGGCGACAACTTCTCCGTTCTGCACGGAACGATCCAGGATATCTGGTATTTGGAAGGCGTTCTTGCCGGTCTTTACACCGAAACAAATAACATTGGCTTTGTAGCCTCCATTCCCATCCCCGACGTTATCGTCGCTATCGACGCGTTCACCCTTGGGGCGCAGTCTGTGAATGAAGACGTTGCCGTCAACGTCGTCTTCACCGGCAGCTGGGATGACACAGGTCTTCAGACCACCAGCTGCAATCAGCTTATCAACGATGGCGCAGACATCATCGCACCCTTCCAGGACACCATCAAAACGATCGTGGAAATCTGTGCAGCAAACGGCATCCACTGCTTCGGCTGTAACTCGGATGCCTATGAGCTGGACCCCGAAACGTGGCTGTCTGCCTGCGTCAACTCCCCCGAAGGCTGGCTCGAGTACATTAAAAAGGCGATCGACGGCGAATACGAAACCGTATCCGTGATTGGTTCCATGGATGTGGGACTCGAAGACCTTGGTACTTACGGCGATTCTGTTTCCGAAGAAATCCGCAGTCAGGTTGAGGCGGTGAAGCAGCAGATTCTGGACGGTACCTTCCATGTGTTCGAAGGTCCGGTCTACGACCAGAATGGCAATGAAGTTATCGCGTCCGGCGTGGTTCCCACGTTTGAGGAAATCAACAACTTCAACTTCCTGGTTCAGGGCGTCAACGGCTCTTTGAACTGATTATCGGCGTTCCTTCCTGTGGGCTGCAAACGCAGCCCACTACCATACTTGTTCATGGAGTGTATCTCATGAAATACGATCTTCTACTCAAAAATACGATGATTTTAAATCCCGATGGCAACGTCACCGAGGGTCAGTATCTTGCAATCAAGGATCGCAGAATTGCCCGTATTACATCCGAAGTTGTTCCGGATTCCATGGCTGCACAGGTGCTGGACTGTACCGGTAAGCTCACCATGCCCGGCATGGTAGACGGCCATACGCATACCAGCCAGCAGCTTCTTCGCGGAAGACTGGCGGACGAGTATCCCATGATCTGGACGCGTTTTTTGGTTCCTTTTGAAAGTACGCTCCATTCCGACGACGTTTATTACAGCGCGCTTCTGTACTGTATTCAGGCGATCAAGGCCGGCATCACAGGATTTGCCGAATCCGGTGGCCGTTTTATGGAGCGCACGATTCAAGCCGCCGTTGAAACCGGTATGCGAGCTGCCGTCGCCTGCTCTATGATGGACAGTGGCCGAGAAATCACGCCGCAGATGCTGGAAACAAAAGAAGAAGCGTTGGATCGCAACGACGCGCTCTATGAAGCCTATCAGGGCGCAGGAGATGGACGGATTCAGGTCTATTACGGGATGCGGCAGGTCATGACCTGCACGCCCGCATTTATGGAAGCAATTGCGGAGCACGCCAACGCCCGGCATACCGGCATTCACGCCCATCTCTGTGAGCATCGGAACGAGGTCAGCTTCTGCCTGCAAAATTACAAGCTGCGCCCCGTCGAGCTGATGGAAAAGGTCGGCATGCTCGGCCCGCGTCTGGTCACGGCGCATAACGTCGCGCTTTCTGAGCACGACATAACCCTCTTATCCAAATACCGGGTAAAGCTCATTCATTGTCCCTTTGCCAATCTCATCAACCACGGCTTCCCCAAAACGCCGACGCTTCTGGAATCCGGCTGTTATGTCGGTCTTGGCAGCGATGGCGCTGCGTACAACAGCGTAGACCTCTTTGAAGAAATGCGCGTCCTGCGCGCCTGTCTGATCAGCTACTACGGACTGCCTGCCTTTGATCCTGTTGTCATGCCGGTAAAAACCGCGCTGCGCCTTTCCACAGAGGGCGGCGCTGCCGCTTTGGGTATGGAGGATTGTCTTGGCCGGGTGGAAGAGGGCTGCATCGCAGATTTGATCACCGTTAATATGATGCGTCCCCATATTTTCCCCACAAACAACCGAACGACCGCAGTTTTGGACACCGTCACCGCGCAGGATGTGGAAGACAGCATCATCGACGGCAAGCTGATCATGGAACACCGCATTCTGAAAACAATTGATGAAGCGGCTGTCATGAAAGAGTGTGCCGCACGGATGCAGTCCATCAATCGCCAGTTTCAGTAAGGAGGCATTTGCATGGCATCATTCAAGGATTTTCAATTATTGGTATACACCGATACTGGTCACTATGAGGCGTGCAAGGCCTTCTACCAGTACGTTCTCAGCCTGAACCCGTTTTACGGTTGGGATAATGGGATTACAGATCGCGGTCTGAAATATCGGATTGCCGGCGGCGTTCTGGTTCTTCTTTGTCAGGAAGATCCCTTCCCCGAATACGGTCCTGTCCATTTTCAACTTCAGGTGGATGATTTGGACGCATTCTACGAGCGCGTCAAAGACATCTGTGCGCTGGAAATTACCATGAAGCCCTTTGTCCGCCCATATGGATGGAAAATGTTCCGCATGAAAGATCCTGCCGGAAACCATATCAACATTTACGAAATACCCGAAGCATGAAGAATACTGAAAAGCAGCTGTTCATTGCGCAACAGCTGCTTTTATTTGTTTTACTCGGATCTGGAAATCTGTCAAAGCGTTTGCCGATCCGCTTTTTTATGAGCAAGGAGCCGGAAATAAGCCTTGCGCTCTTTACAAAACAGATTTCAGCTATACAATGATAGATATCCAAGGAGGTGTTCCTGTGACCATCCAACAAATGAAATATTTAATGGCCATTGTCTATGCCGGTTCCATCAGCGAGGCTGCTAAGCAGCTCTATGTGGCGCAATCCAGCGTTTCGGCCTCCATGCGGGAGCTGGAAAATGAATTTGGTTTTGAGATCTTCACGCGCGGAAGCCGCGGCGTATCCCTAACCAGAAAAGGTGAAAATCTTGCCGTTGATGTGAAAACGATTCTGGAAAAAATCGAATCTCTGGATTCAAAGTTCAAAAAACGCAATGAGCAGCACAATTCCTTTTCCGTTGCGACGCAGCACCATCTGCCCGGTATCGACGCGTTTTGCCAGTTTATTCAAGTCGCAACCGGTGCCCCGTATAATTTTGCCTATTTAGAAATGAAGACCTCTGATGTATTGCACGCTGTGTCGAACGGTCTGGCTGATATTGGAATTATGTTCCTGGCTTCTTCGTCAAAGGATCTGATGATTCAGCGCATACGGAAACTGGGTTTGGTATTTAATAATATTGCCTATAAGCCAGTGCATATCTATCTCCACGCATCTCATCCGTTAGCCGCCCGCCCCATGATCTATCCCGAGGAGCTGAACGACTATCCCTTTATCACCTATGATCTCGCTGTGGATAATGATTCTGCTTTCACGGATATTCTCAATTACACGCAAAAACAGGTCGTTCATGTTACCGATCGTGCCGCAGCCTATACGCTTCTGCGTGACATTCATGGTTATCTTTCCGGAAGCGGCTTTCCAACAAAAGACGAAAAGAAGAACGGCATTCGCGTCATCCCTTTGTGCGGTGGAGAAACCTGGGAAATCGGTTGGCTTTCAAAGGTAAACATCGCGGAAAATGAAATGACCCCGGTATTCCTTCGATATCTGATCGATCGCTTTGCTGCGGATGACAAATCCCAAAATAAGCTTAATCAGGATCCGAACTACCGTCTGCGTTGACTGTATTTTCTGACCCGGATTGTGACCCAAGTGTGCGTGAAAGCATGTGGACGCAGTGGACAAATCGCTGTAAAATCCCGCACTTTTCGCTGACGGAACGGACGGATTAGACGTAAAAACACTTAATATCACGAACCGATCGCAGCTGGCAGTCATGAGGTCAGCGGTTCGATCCCGCTTATCTCCACCAGAAAAGTCCTGAAATCTCATGATTTCAGGACTTTTCCTTTACTTTCTTCCGCAAATAGTCAGCTGCATTTTTGCAGTCATGCGACCTGACCCAGATTTGGCCCAAACGGGCGAAAACGCGGTGGATTTATTGAGATTTATTTGACAAAACAGCACAAGTTTCTTTGTTTTCACGAATATTTTGAACGTTTTAGCGGCGACTGCAACTTGCAGCCGCCGCTTTGGTTTCCGGGTTCAGATCGCGTTTCGGATGGTGTTTCCGATCGCGTCTGCCGCGCTCTGTTTCATGCCTGACGTCGAGTGGACATAGGTGCTGAGGGTGAATCCTGCGCTGAAATGTCCCAGCGTTTCTGAAAGTGTTCGCACATCCACGCCACTTTTCAGTGATAACGTCGCGAACGTATGTCTCATGTCATGAAAACGCACATGTTCCGCGCCGATTTCTTTGATGATCCTGTCGTGAAGTCTGCGAAATCCGTCCGGGTCCCATGTCTCCCCGGTACGCGGTGACGGGAACAAATACGGATTTGCCGGATGTCTTTCATGTTCCTCAACAAGAAGTTTCACCGTGTCTTCCGGCAATAGGACTGTGCGGATGGAATTCGGTGTTTTTGGTGTGCTGATGACCATCTTCCCATTCTGTCGAGCAACGCTTTTATTGATAGACAACGTGCAGCTCTGAACGTCCAAGTCCTCCCACCGTAAAGCCAGCAGTTCGCCGCGCCGCAGGCCCGTGGTCAGCTCCAGATACATCGGTGCAAGAATCCCATGCTCTTTCGACGCACTCAAATATGGGCCGATCAATGCTTCGGGCAGGATGTTCATCTCTTTGCGAGTGTTTTTCGGGATTTTGCATTTCTTTGCTGGATTCACAAGAATCAGCTTCTCCTCCACCGCATAGTCTAATGCCTTATTCAGCACCACATGAACGCATTGCACCATGCGGGGACTCAGCCCGTGTTCTTTCAGTTCCGGTTGGTTTTTCTTCTGTATGCGACCACTCTTAAGCAGTTCGTTGTAAAACTGCTGGATTTGCAGCATTGTCAGCTTTTCCAGCTTCACATTTCCGAGCTTCGGAATGATGTGGTGGTCAATGGCGTTGTGGTAAAATTCCTTGGTCGAGTATCGCACCTGCGGTTCGACGTAAACGGTGTACCACAGCTTCAGCCACTGTTCGAGTGTATAACTGCCAGCCTTCACAGGATCGAGTTTCTTGCTGTCCTCAATGGCGGTACGCAGCTTGTCCTTGACCTCCGCCTGCGTTCTGCCAAGCACATTTTTCGTGATCACCTTCCCGTTTGCATCGTATCCAGCGGTGTACCGGCCTTCCCAGCGCCCGTCTTTACGCTTGCGGATATTCCCTTCGCCGTTGGCTCGTCGTTTCGGCATCGTGTTTACCTCCTTCGTTTTCGGTTAGCAAACACGATTACCACAAGCACAGCCAAATAGCAAGTCCAATTTTCCGTCACGCGCATTTTTGTTCCTCACCCTGCCGATTCAACCAGTCGAGAAATTTCTCGCGTGAAACGACAATCCGTTTACCGATCTGAAATGCGGGGAAACGGCTGTCATGGGCGAGTTTGTACGCTCCGGCTCTGGAGATGCCGAGGACGGCGGCAACGTCTGTCATGTTCATCATCAACGGTAATTCTTCCAGCAAATGATATCGTTTCTGGTTCATTTGACGTCCTTTCTCCCATTCTGGGAATCGAAATTGGTTTTTGAATGGCCGAAAAGAATTACCCAATCGAAGTTTTTCATCCTAATTTTCTTCACGCCGCCACGGAGGACAGACGCGGCGTTTGCGTGGCACAGACCTGCACGGATGCGTGGTCGGCCTGCAAAACCGCACACATCGGCACAACGCGCCCCACGCCGCGGAGCAAACGGCTGCGCCGACGTGCGTTTCTGGCTTGTGCCGTAGTTCCCCCGTCAACTCTCCGCCTGCAGGCGGCATTGGGGTCAGGGTTCTCCCTGCAAGCTGCGTTTTGGTACCAAAATGCTATGCTTGCGCTTTTCTTGCTGCGCAAGAAAAGCCTAAAACGCAGTTCGCTCATCGTTCCTTTTAGAAGATTCTTTTGATTTTCATTTTCTACAAGCCATAAATTCCAAAATCTCTGAACCTCGGATTCCGTAGTCGCTACATGAGTCGCTATGTAAATTTGAAATTCGAATTTCTGCCTTGTGTAGTCGCTAGTACGCCTCCCAACAGTAATAGTTGAGAGGCGTTGCTGCGTCTATGGGGTTAGGGGCAAATGCATAATAGCTTTCTATTGCACCACGCCGCAAAATAAAGCAGCCTAATTCTTCCAAAATGTCATAAAGAGCAGTAATTCTTGCTTTAATGCTTTTCCAATCTTTTGAATTCGGCCATGTTGATAAAGTGTCTTCAGTTACTGTAAATAGTTGTGCAACCAAGGCTCTGCGAATAATTTTGTCTGCGTTCACTTCAGGGTCCCGATGAACCCAATATGGGTGACTTTCGTATATGGTAACCATATCTTGATTACTCTTACGGATTACTTCATCAATTGCGGTTTTTATACCTCAACTGGCTCATCGTCGCAAAGCCTCTGCGCCGCTACTCGCTTGCAGCAAGCAATGCCATCACTGTGTCGGACTTTTTATCCAACCGCTTCCACGAAAAGAAAAAGATCATCATGGCCATCGCGTCGGTGTTCATTCTGGTATTTTTCGCCGTATATGCCGGCAGCTGCTTTGTCACCTGCGGCAAGCTGTTCTCCAAGCTGTTTGGCCAGAACTACCAGCTCATGATGGTCGTCGGCGCGCTGTTCGTGCTGCTGTACACGTTCCTCGGCGGCTTCCTTGCCGAATCTGCGTCCGACTTCATGCAGGCCGTTGTGATGATTATTGCGCTCGTGCTTGTACTCACGCTGGGCGTTTCCGCCGCGGGCGGCTTCCATGCCGTCCTTGAAAATGCGCGCCAGATCCCCGGCTTCTTTGACTTTTTCTTCACCGCCACGCCGCAGGTAGATGCAAACGGCGTACAGCAGCTCACAGCTGCCGGCCAGCCGTTCTTCGGGGATGCGCAGCCCTACCCCCTGCTCACCATTCTCTCAGAGCTTGCCTGGGGCCTTGGCTACTTCGGTATGGTCATTGCGCTGGATGAAAACAGCATCATCTTTACACTCGTGTCGTTTGCGTGGGCCGGCTTTGGCGCCACGTTCGGCCCGCTGGTGCTC
>ERZ773181.2050-NODE-2050-length-14275-cov-4.281927_pt1 | contig 14275 bp, 11 predicted proteins | sample MGYA00581001_ERZ773181 | MGnify/ENA primary metagenome ERZ773181 (study PRJEB29015, sample SAMEA2737780) | human gut metagenome | biome: human gut; feature: human-associated habitat; material: faeces | place: China | collected 2012 ... | reverse complement strand
CGCCTACTTCACCTCTCTGCCCGTAAAAGCCATGGTGCAAAAAATGAGAGCCGCCTTGGTGGCGGAGTAGGCCACCTCACAGCTGGCGCCCCGCTGGCCCCAGATAGAGGAGACGTTGACGATACACCCCTCATGCTCATGGAGCATAGAGGGCAGCACCGCACGGCTGGTGTAAAAGGCGCCGTCCACATTCACGGCGAAAAACTCGTGCCATCGGGCGTCCGTTAGCTCCTGGAACAGACACTGTCCGGCGATGCCCGCGTTGTTCACCAGCAGGGAAATGGGCCCGAGGGTCTGCTCCACCCGGTGGACCATGGCCTCCACCTGCTCCCGCCGGGATACATCCGCCTGACAGATCATGGCTCGGCAGCCCCGGTCCGTCAGCTGCCGGGCCAGCTCCTCGGCCTTGTCCTGGCGCACCCGGTAGCCAATGGCTACGGCCCAGCCTCTGCGGGAAAGCTCCGTGGCGATGGCTCGTCCGATGCCCCGGGACGCCCCCGTGACCAGCGCGATTTTCTCCATGATATTTGTCCTCCTCCGGGCTTGATGGATCTATTATAACAAATTCTCCCCTATTGCGCAAGAAAAGTATTGACAAATACCTGTAGGCAGGGTATTATAGTACTGTTCTTGCGCGGTTAGCTCAGCTGGTAGAGCACATGCTTGACGTGCATGGGGTCACAGGTTCAAGTCCTGTACCGCGCACCATCGGGAACCCTTGAAACCACATGGTTTCAAGGGTTTTTTGCTTTGCCCAAAAGTGGATTTAGCCTTATTTTTAGCCTTATGAAGTCACCTGATAGAAACAGACTGGATAAATTGCTCCATCCGTTGGGCACTGTCCTGCTTCATTTGTTTCGTCACATGACCATACACGTCCAACGTGAACGCAGCGGTAGCGTGTCCAAGATTTTCCTGCACGGTTTTAATGTCGTCACCACTTTTGATACAGGCAACTGCGTATGTGTGGCGCAGGTCGTGAAAGCGGGTAGCTGGAGCGCCTATTTTTTCATAATGCGCTTGAAGCAGTCATACACCGTGCGATAGGATAGATAGCCGCCGGTTTGATTGGAAAAGACAAGACCATTCTCCTGCCAGGCATCGCCCGCTTCCAGCCTCATACCGTTTTGTTTCAGCTTCTGCAAGCGAAACAGAAACACCACCGAGGGAGCAAGAGAGAGGCAGCGGGTACGGTTATTCTTCGGCAGAGAGAAGTAATATTGCCCGCCCTTTTTCTGCTCTTTGCGGAGTTGTCGTTTCACTGTCAGAATTCCGTTTTCAAGGTCAATATGCTCCCAGCTTAACCCAAGTATTTCACCCTCGCGCAGCCCAGTAAACAGCGCGATTTTATAAAGGTATTCGTGGGGACTTCCCTGTATTTCTTTCAGAAATGCAGCGACTTGATCTTCCTCCAGCGGGTGCATTTCTTTCTTGATAACGCGGGGAAGTGCACAGGCATCCGTCGGATTGACGCGCAGATAACCGATCAGCACTGCTTGCTGCATGGCCTTGTGAAAAACCCCGTGAATGTTCTTTACCGTCTTTGCCGAAAGAGGATTGACTGCTGGATCGGTCGGAGAGACAAGCCGATTGTAAAAGTGCTGTACTGTATGGGCGTTCAGGGCTTCCAGCTTGATGTTCCCAAGACGCGGTGCAATATATAACTCCACATTCTTTTTATAGAGATACGCCGTAGACGCTTTCACGCCGCCGAGATAGTCCTGCGTCCAGATGTCCAGCCATTCTCCAACCGTCAGCTTGCAGGGTGCTTTGTAGGTGCCATCGTCCAGCGACGCCGTGATCTGGCGCAGCTTTTGTGCCACTTCCTTTTGTGTCTTTCCGGTGATGCTGCGCTGGATCTGCTTGCCTGTGCCGGGATCGAAGCCCTCTGTGTAGCGGCCCTGCCAGTAGGTATAGATCTTTCCTTTCTTTGTTGTTGTGATCTTTCTGATGGAACCGGCGCCTCCAGCGCCTTTTCCTGTTTTTGTACGCGGCATATACGCTCCTTTCCGCCGCGCGGAATGTACCACCTCCATGATATATCCCGCGCGGCTGTTGTGCAAGTTTTATTTCTGCGGCGAAGAGATTTACTTCCGCAGGAACTCCAGCAGGGACTCTCTCGGAATACGAATCTGCCTACCGATGCGAACGCTTCGTATCTGCCCGCTGCGGATCAGCTCATAGGCGGTGTTGCGGCCGATGCCGAGGATAGGCATCAAGTCCTCCACCCGCAGGATCATGGGGAGATCGTGCAGATCACGATACTTATTCTCCACGGGCAGCGCCTCCCTTCACGGACGCCAGATAGATATCCGTCACGTCAGGGCGTTCATGTCCCAGCAGGCGTGACACGGTGAAGTGGGCATCCAACGGTGTCATGCCGCCGCTGACGAGAGATGTATACTTTTCAGCGGCGTAGGTATGCCGTAACCCATGGAAGGTAATGCGCCTGTCCGGTACGGTGGGGTCACAGATAGTGTCACGGTGGCGGAGGATGAACTGCTGCATGCCGTTGATGGCCCGGTCGGTGGGAACGCCGTCCGGCACCAGCAGCTTGTGTCCGCGCTCCGTTTTCTCCAGCAACCTTTGCAACATCATTGTGATACGGTCGTCCTCAATAGGGACGATCCGGATTTTGCCGCCCTTGCCTTTCACGGTGAGGGCGTTTTCGCGCAGTGCGCGCTCCGCCGCGGCGGTGTCCATACGGAAGCACTCGTGGATACGCAGACCGGCATAGCGAGCCAGATACAGGGCGAGAATGTAGTCCTCCCGCTCTTCTGCCATGGCGCGGCCGATCAGCTTGCCGAACTCCGGGTTCGTCCATGTACGATCCTGCTGCCCGAAGCGGCGGCGTTCCAAAGCAACGCCCAACTCTTCATTGCCCGGCAGCGTGTAGCGGGGCTGAGACATCTTATCGTGGAAAAAGCGAATGGCGGAGAGGTCGGTCTTGATGGTGCTGGCCGACTTGCCCTGCGCCTGCAAATAGAGAACGTAGCTCACCAGATGCTTGTCGCTGATGTTCTCCAGCTTTTGCAGATGGTAGTGGGCGGCGAGGTAGGCGCAGAAACGCTTGACCGCCTCGTAGTAGCGATCCTTCGTGCGGAAGCTGCCCTGTCGGTTGTGCCGCGCCAGCTTGTCCAACTGGGTAACGAGAGTAATGTAAACACCTCTTGTGGTCATATCAAAAATGCTCCTTGTAATCGTAGTCGTGTTCAGATGGGCGCACTTCACCTGTTAGCAAGGAGAGCCGTTTCCGGCGTATCTCCGCAGAAAGGACAGCCTGCCGCAGGCGGAAAGCCTTGGTGCTGCGTGCTTTTCGCGGCCTGCCTGTATGTCTGTCTCTCTTTACTTGTGCCAGGTCAGTACGCTGCGGTATGGAGGTCTTTGACCTCTGCTCGTGTGAGCAACCGCGGACACCATGCCGCTGAACTCGGCTGCGGAAGGCTCCGCCGGTGTCCTGTGATCCGTCCGGTGACGGATCAAGAATGCGCGATACCCCGTATGGTCGGCACCGCACTCTGACTGCGGCATACAGGGCGGGAGCTTGCCTCTCCCTTGACGATTTTCCTGCCGTATCGTCCCAACGGCTTTTTACACAACCTCTTTTTCTTGATCTGCGCCGAAGTGATTTCGGCGCGCTTTCTTTTCCTGCGGTATCGCGGCGATGGCAAGTGCCGCGACAAAAACGGTAAGCAAAAACGCAGGAAGAATCTTCCTGCCGTTTCGGCTTCATACGATCCTTCCTGCGTTTGCAGTATTGTTCAATTTTGATGACCGCCCCATTTTTCCGGGAGGGTTCATTTTGACATACTTCGGGTTCTTAATCAGAGCGAAAAGCTGTTGATAATGCTTTCCACCCGTGCCTGCTCTGCCTCGACCTAAATGCTTGATGCCTTAAGTACAGGCACATCATAGCACGGCGACAAAACGGCGTACAGGTGGAAAATGCCGCGAGAAAAAAGTCCTCGCAGCATAGTCATTGAAATACGAGGGCGCAATGGCCCTAATCTCAAACGGGAGCGTGGCGCTCCTCAAGTACAAACTTAACAATGTGTGCGATGCAGATCACAGACCTGCAAATGGTACACAAATAACTGAATAATCCTTATATACCACAATATGCTGTATTTGTCAATACGTAAACATCAAAATGCTGTATTCAGAGAGAGCGCGGCCAAAAACGTAATACGCATTATCTCCGTATTAAATGCGTATTACAGACGTATCACAAAGATAATGCGTATTGTGTGCGTATTGTTCCCGCAAGGACTGACCTAATCGCATTTATGGCGAGACTAAATAGAGGCGCAATTTCCATCTCTGCTGGCCGTTAGCCTGAATCCAGCGGGGTATACCACCTATAAGAAAAGGCCTCCACATTCCACAGAGGCCTTTTCGCCGTAAGCCATAAAGTTGAAGTAACAAGGTCGTTACGCATTGTGCAAAACCGGAAAGACGACAATGCCCTATAGTCGATTCTGACTACAGGGCATTATCTCTTTTTACTGAAGTATTTTTCGCATCATGGATTCCACGCATTCGTCATTATCGAGTGTATAAACGTTTCTAGCTTCTCTGTACGCACGATCGGCATCGACCTCCGGCGTAGACCACCACATGCGCAAATCCGACGAGCGGGTGCCCGCCATGATGAACGAATTGAGCACGATTCGCTTTCCGTCCGCTGTGGGGGACAAGCGCGTTTCTAAATCCTTGATCGTTTTATAAAACTCGATCTTGGGATCATCTGGTCGGATATGCATCAAGCCCTTCGGATCGATAAACGAAATGTACTGCGTTTCGGGCGTATCAATCCAGAGGATGTAATCAGGGTAAAAATTGCCCGCCTCGAAGAAGCCCATGCCAACCTTGCTCTTGTTGCGAAGCAAATACAGGGATTTGTCCACCAGCTCCGCTGCGTGGTTGTCTACGTATGCCTTGAGATAGTCCACAAACCTCATTTCGTCGGTGTTCAGCGCAACGGGCGACAGCTGTATTTTCAGATTGCTCTTTTCAAGACAAATCAGCGGGGCGTACAGATGCGATCGAAAATCGAACAGAACCAGCTTGCCGTGGAAAGAATCTTTTTTGTAAACGTCGAGCCCGTTATTCGCTTGCAGCACAGCGGACATCTCCGCAACGAAAGCCTCCAGCTCATCGCCGGTGGGATCCATCGCGCTCTGCTGCGCGTAGGTCAACGTGTATTCATCGACAAAATTGCTGTCATCCGCATCCAGAATCGCATATTCCAGACGTGGTGCCTCCCAGCGCTCTTTTTCATACTTAAAAAACTTATCCATATAGGATTTGAGCGCCATGACGGCATAATCGGTCGCCGCCTCCAGCTTTGCGATCGAATTGATTTTCAGATGGTTTTGCGGGATTAGAAGTCCGTACCAGCCATCCTCTCGCAGGATATCAAGCAGTTTGTCCTTGACAATGCTGATATTGAAATACCGCTTTTCGCTCTTATACTCCTGCAGCTCCTCAAAGATCCGCTGGACATCCAGCAGAGGCAGAATATCCGCTGGGAGCGTTCGCGGCTCCGGCATGGATTCGATTTTGAAACTGTAAGTGGAATCGATCGTCTGGATCTTGCTGCGGCAGTCGATGACTGTTTTGCTCTTGAGTAGGTAACGCAGGAATCCCTGATCTGGCTTGTCCAGAATCAATCGGGCAGCCTGCTGCTTGAAATTGGCCCCGTTTTTCACCTTGATGACGTGGAGCTTTTTGCCTTTCACTTCATCAAACCGGCTGATCACCGGCAGGCGATATTCATGCACCGTTTCATTGGTGGGCGCGCCTTCCTGCTCCAGATAGCTCTTGAAATCTTCCATATACTGAGCCTTCACGCCGAATATGGTTAGTGTTTCCAGCAACTCGATATGTTCGGGATGCGTGACATTGGTATCCAACTTGCGGGAACGCTTTAGGCATCCGTTGTAGCCTTTCAGGCGTACACCGCGTCCGAAAAGCTGAATGGCCTGCGATCCCTCGCCTTTTGCAAAGTTGATCAATCCCATGGTGGAGACACGCCAGCTGTTCCAGCCCTCCGTGAATTTGCGGGAGCCAATCAGCATTTTGATATTGGAATTCGGCCTATTGATATTTCGGAACAACGATTCCGAAACGAATTCTTCGTTGCTGACGATGATGCCCTTCTGCTCACAGTTTTTCAGCAGACCGGACGTATCACCAATGTTGATGACGCCAAAATAATCGCCGTATTCGCCCACCTTCAAGCCAATCTCACCGGAAACCTGCCGGATATTCTCCATCCGCAGGCGAGGTTCGTCAGCGTTCCCGTCGGTGTTGAATACGATTCGGAGGACGTCCGCGAAGATTTCGGCCGAATTCGGCTCTAAACCGAAAATACCCTGCAGCGCGCAGAAATCCTGATAGAACAGCTCTTTGCCGCTGGCGTCGATCAGTCCGGTATCTTCGTTCAGCACGGCGCGGATATGCTCGATCGATTGTGTGCGGTTGCTCAGGAATTTGTTGAGGAAAAGCAGCACTTCTTCCACATCTGTGAGCAGATCCTTTTCCGCCTGCGAAAGGCCACTGCTTTTGACCGGCGCGGTAACACGGTTGCCCACAAACACCAGTAGGGGCTTTTCGATCCGGAATTCCCGCAGCGCATCCGCATTGACTTCAAACAGCTTCATTTGCTGATAGAAGGACAGCAGGCATCCGACCAAATACAAATGCTTCTGTTCAGGATCCACGGTACCTTGCAGATTGTAAATGCGGTAGTCCTTGCCGTATCCGTCGCTGTAGAAATACTTGTAGGAATAATCCACAATGATGGATTTCCCGTATTCCTCCATTAGTGCCCGAGCATCTCTGGCCTGCTGGGTATTGCCGGTGGCGTTGGCTTTCAGCGCCTGTTTGAAGGTGGCGGAATACTCAAAGGCAAAGCCTTCTTCGGAAAGACGGGTGCGGTAATCGTACCAAACGTCGCCGGACAGGCCGCGATGCCCCTCATCCACCAGCACCAGATTGTTCTGCTCGAAGCTGTCGACGGAGACGGTCTTGATCTTGCCTTCCTCCTTCAGCTTGTTCATATCGATTACGATCACATCATCCTGCTGCTTTCCAAAACCGCGATCCTTCTCGAACATCGCCGCTGGGATGGACGACAGGGCAAGCTCATCCAAGTGCTGCTTACTCATACCCTCGTTGGGTGCCAGCACGATAACCTTGTTAATGGACAGCCTGCTGTTGATCCGCTTGGCCCGCTTGAAATAATGCAGAAACTGCAGGATATTCATGTGCATGATCAGCGTTTTGCCGCTGCCGGTGGCGCACATAAAAGCCAGCTTGTTCAGTTTATCCGTCGTATAGGGCTGAAAATCAATGAGTCCGAGGGACTGGTCTTTGACCTGCCGCAGCCATGCATTGAGATCAGTGCAAAATGTGTCCGCGTCGGAAAAATACCGATCCAGATACATTTCCGTGAAGAGCAGGGCAACATACTGGAAATACTTCCATTGCAGTCCGCCGCGCTTCTCTCCAATCTGGCGGGTGTGACGGCAGATGTTTTCATCATACAGGCGTAGCTTTTCCGGCGTGACAGCAGCGCCTCGCATCTGGCAGATACGGGCGATATAGGTGTAGAAATATGTGTTGCCGCTTTCGTTGACGCCCTCGTATTCGCTGCCGTTCAGCTTTTCACTGAGAGCACTGATGGAGTCAACTTTTAGCTCATGCAGGAAATATCGGAACAGCACGAGCTGATCGTCGAAAGAGGCCTGCGGGGCGGTTCTTCTTGTCATACTCACGCCTCCTCGAACATACGATTTTTGAATTCGGTTTCCGTCATCCGCACTGTCCAGCCTTCGCTTTTACCGCGCAGATTTTCAAGGTTGCTGTCGCCGTTGACGAAAATCACGTCATACTTGCGATCTTCGGCGTTATTGCGGTAGGTGGTGAAGAACGCATCCAGCGCCGCATTGGAGGCAACAATGTCATCCGTCACGCTGCGCCAAATTACCAGTGCGCGGCGACCGTCGGGCAAGGTGCCTTCGATCTGCCGGAAGACGTACTGTCCGCTGATATCGCTGACCAACTCCACAGCGCCTTCGTAAGCAGGATGCTCGGCGGGCTTGCTGAGCCAGTAGGAGATAGTGCTCTGCCGGGTGACCGTCAGACCGATCAGATAATTGAAGGTCTCGACCAGATCCACCGGGCGCTCCTTGCACTCGTTCTTCTCGGTAATTTTCATAGTGTAGACGAAGGGATTGGAGAACGCCTCCACGTCCAGCAGGCTGCCGCGGCTCTCCAGATCCACCATGTAGTGAATCAGATAATCCTCGCCCAGAAGGGATGCCATCATGCCGCCATCGTCGGAGAGTTCAATGTTGGAAAGGGCATCCTCATAGCTCTCGAGACACATATACTTAATGATTTGGGGTACACCTGTGGTACGATTTTGAGGTTTTCCATCTTTCCATTCTGCAGCATAGGCCACTTTTTGCATTCTGGGTTTGGTTACACGACTAAAATATTCACCCATTTCGACCAGAATATACTTTCTTTTGCCATCATCAATTCTATTAAGCTGTATAACTGCATCACCAGTTGTTGCAGATCCTGCAAAAAAGTCCAATACACGCGCTGTTGACTTGGTACCACCGCAAGCACAAATTGCATCTTGCACCAAAGTTCGAGCCTTAGCAAAATCGAAAGGTTTTTCTCCAAAAAGCTCTTTTAGTTCAGTTGGTGCATAATTGGCAGAAGCATACTCGTTCTTTTCCCACCATGTGGTTGGCATGGCTTCCTCGTCCATACGAGTTTTAAAGTCAATAGATATTCCTTCGTCAGTACGTCTGACTCTATATTCACCCAGCGGAATTTCCCTCTTCATGCGTTCGTGTCCACGTTGCCAGTTCTTTTCTGTTTTAACCCCATTCTGATACTTGACCGGATAAACCAAAATTTCATCATTTTTAGGAGTTTCCAGCAAGGAATACTCTTGGCGTTCCTCGTTCCAAGTCATATCGAGCACACGGAGAGTATCATCTGCTGCCACTGCAATAGGATAATACAGCTTAGGTCTATCTGTTCTCAGATCGTTATTTCCGGCACGAATGAAGTTCATCCAAGAAAAATGCCCGATATCGTCCACCAATGGATATCTTTTTAATTTGCTTTCGCTAAAACCAAGGGATTTCGGAGTTGTTTCATCGCGCTTTGCATAATAAAGGCCGTACTCGTGTTGGGGCGAAAATTTACCCTTTGCTTTTCGACTTTGGGGATTTGAGCGAACAACCGTAACACCTACATTTTTAGGGAAAATACTATCCATTAGCGGAATCAATCTATCTAACTCCGCATCATCGATTGCTACCGAAATCATACTCTGATCGGAAAGCAAATCATAGGCCATCGTTAGACGATTATCCATCATTGTCAGAAAAGACGAATGCTTGTAATTGTTTTTATAAAGTATTTCACTGGCATCTGTGTTATAGGGTGGATCAATGTACGCGACATCAATAGATGCAGAGTATCGCGATTGCAAGAAATTCAGTGCATGATAGTTATCGCCATTAATCATCAGCCCATCAGTCTGTTCGTCCAGATTGGGAATACTCTCCAACAGCGCATATTTGAAGGTGTTGGAGAAATGCTTGGTATCGACAATTAGATTTTGATTCTGGCGCAGAAAGTCAACGGTAGGAGGATTGCTCCAGCCTTCCGCTTCGTCGATGGCGTACATGTCGATCCATTCATCGATCTGCACCTTATTGGCAATGATTTCTGCCCAGAAGGATTCGTCGATTTTATCCAGGGTGATGCACCAGTTGGTTTCCACAACGAATTTTTTCTTCAGCCACAGCTTCTTCTGGAAATCCTCAATCTGCGCAAGGAAATCGATGATGATTTTACCGACGCGCTTGATGGCTTTTACCTTAGCAAGGTAGGTTTCCACACGGGCTTCGCTGCCGCTGTCCAAATCCTCCAGATGCATGACCTCGCTCTTAATGAAGAAATCCAGTTCGCGTGTCAGGAAGCCCCGCAGGTCCTTGTGGATGAAATAATCGAAGGTATTCTTGGCCACATAACCCTTCAGGTGCTTCTCCAGCAGGGTAGTGGTCTCCTTGCCCTTGCCGGTGGGAATAGGAGCAAGCAGTGCGATGAGCTCTGCATCACGCAGCGACAGAATCCATTTCTGAATAGCGTCGTAATTTTCCTCTGCGTACTTGCGCTTCTTGTCCTCGGGGATGTCGTACACGAAGCGGATCACAATTTCGCGCGCCTCTACATCATATTCAAAGGTCTTGATGCCGGGATAGTTTTCCTCATCCTCGGTAAAGAGCATGAAGGTACGCTTGCTGTCCTTGCTTTCCTTATTGTTATTCTGCTCGGTGGTTGCGTCTACCAAACGAAAATGCACAGTAATACCGTCAAAAACGAAAGTGTAATCCTTGAAGTTTTCGCTGGTCTTGATGTAATACTGATCCTGATTTGCCCAATACAGCTTTACTTCTTCGCCTTCGTAGGGGATTGCATACACGCCTTCCTTGTAACGACGCTTGGAAATAAAGTCGCCGTCCTCGTAGTACCTGTTGAAGAAGGAATAGAGGGCAGAATACACGTCCGTTTCCAGGGCGGACAGATCAGCTCCCTCTGCCAGCTGCTTCTTGAGCTGAACATACTTCTGCTTCATAGGCGCAGTGTCAGGCAGCACATCTACAGTCATGCCCATGGCGGCAACGCTTTCCTCAATCTGCGTCATCTGGGCGCGGATTTCCTCCTTACTACCTTGTGCGAAGGGAACAAGAGTTTCCTGAACCATCTGAGGCAGACGCTGCGTCAAAAATTCTTCAATCTGCGTTTTACGGAGATTCATCACGCGATAAATACCGAAATCGAGGTCAGATTTATCGAGCTCGAAGATTTCCTTTAATAATTTCGTAAAACGATCTAATCTTTCATTCATATTCTGTTCTCCTTATTTGCTTGATGCAATCATTGTCTGTAACGTCGTGCGTAAGCTGTCCCAACACTCCGGGTGTCCAATAATCATTTCGCTGATATCACAGGGAATCTCGCCCCTGCTGATTGCCACACGGTTAATGAACTCCGTGCGGCGCTTTTCATTCGGTGGGAGCCGTTTCTCCAACACATCCAGCATACGTTCAAGGGTTTCCCGCGGAGGCGGATTCGTTCTTCCACTAAGCATGTCGTAAAAATACGGCCTTGCGATTTCTGCTTCGCTGTAGAAATCGCATTGTGTCATCCCAGCGTCTTTGATTAGTTGTGCAAGGTATTTTCCAAATTCGGATTTCTTTCTTTCTCTAGCCATCCGCGCCCCTCCTTTCGAATAGTATGTTTGTTCACATACTAACATACTACTTTTTAAAAAGCAAGAAAACTAAGCAAAAAAGATGATCCGCCCTTTAAAATGTTGCCTTTATAATTCTATTTTGGACATAAAAATAGCGACCACATGGATTCCGTCACATGGTCGTTATTTCTTTTTCCACCCGAGGATACCCTTCGTGTTTTATCGGTGTTACACTCTGGTGCACACCTTTTCTCTGGACTTCTTCGACATACAGAGAGGTGCTCTCTGTACAAAAGAGGTGTATGAAGGGACAATATTGAGACAACAAAATGGTTTCAAACAAGGTTCAGAAGTTCGGTTGATTACTAGCGATTCTTATAGCCGCAGGCCCTTTATGTCCTTAATGCGCGAGAGGATCATATTACAGCTGCAACTGACCACACCGGGCAAGGTGTCAATGACGGTATGCAGGAATGTCTCCATTTCTTCGCCGGAAGCGGCAACAGCGTGAACGTGCAGCTTGTCTTTCCCAGTCACGCGGTAGATCTGCGTGACCGTATCATGCCGGTTCAATATCTCTGTGACCTTTGACAAACAATCCGGCGTCGTTTCGATTTCAAAATAGTAGGACACCGCGCCGCTGATCTTCTGCGGGTTGATAATGGTCGTGTATTCCTCGATAACGCCTTTCTGCTCCAGCGCCTGTATCCGGGCTTTTACCGCGACTCTTGAGATGCCGATCTTTTCTCCAATATTAGAATAGGAGATACGCGCATTTTCTATCAGCAGCTGCACGATCTTTCGATCCAATCCGTCCAGTCCATCTAAGTACATAGTGCTTCCTCCACAAGCCACGATTTCTCGATGCTCCTTATCTCATAGGATAGCACCGATCCTTCAAAAAGTAAATGCCATATTGACAGAACGTTTCCGAAGCACTACAATACTTGCGAATCGCAATTTCTTTCTTACGTTTTGGAGATATACTATGAATCGGGATTTAACGAAAGGGCCAGTTATCCGTTCCATGCTGCTGTTTGCCATCCCTATGATTTTAGGGGATCTGCTTCAGCAGTGCTATAACATTGCCGATACGCTGATCGTCGGACATTTCCTCGGGCGGGACGCCCTTGCGGCGGTGGGCTCGTCTTTTACGCTGATGACGTTTCTGACTTCCATTATCCTTGGCCTGTGTATGGGAAGCGGTGCGCTGTTTTCCATGCGCTTCGGGCAGCGGGATGAAAAGGCGCTGCGGGAGAATCTGTGCGCGTCGTTCTTCTTCATTGCGTTCGTTACAGTTCTTTTGAACGTTCTGGCATTCATCTGTCTGGACGGACTTCGCACGTTTCTCAGAGTCCCTGCCGAGGTCTGGGGCGATATGCGGAAGTACCTGTTCGTGATCTTCATGGGCATTCCCGCCGTTTTCCTGTACAACTATTTTGCCTCTTTCCTGCGGGCGATCGGCAACTCCGTTATCCCGCTGGCGTTTCTGGCGGTTTCCGCTGTGCTGAATATCGCCCTTGACCTCTGGTTTGTGATCGGATTAAACAGGGGTGTCGCCGGTGCTGCGGAAGCAACGGTAATTGCCCAGTATCTTTCGGGCATCGGTATCGCCATTTACGCGCTTATGCGCTTCCCGCAAGTGCGTTCGATAGGCAATTTCCGCAGCCTGCGGAGAGGCCGCATCCGCGAAATCGTTTCCTTTTCCACGCTGACCTGTGTTCAGCAATCGGTCATGAATCTCGGTATCCTTATGGTGCAGGGACTTGTCAACAGCTTCGGCCCCGTTGTCATGGCGGCCTTTGCTGCCGCTGTGAAGATCGACGCCTTCGCCTATATGCCGGTGCAGGATTTTGGCAACGCCTTTTCCACATTCATTGCGCAGAATTACGGCGCGAAAGAAAGTACACGGATACGCGCCGGGCTGAAAAGCGCCGTGTGCATTTCCGCAGCCTTCTGCGTGGTCATATCCGCACTCGTTTTCGCTTTCGCCCAACTGCTTATGACGATTTTTGTGGATGCCGGAGAAACCGAGGTCATCCGGGAAGGTGTGCGGTATCTGCGCATTGAAGGCGCGTTTTACTGCGGCATCGGCTGTCTGTTCCTGCTCTATGGCCTGTATCGCGCCTTGGGGAAGCCGGGAATGAGCGTCGTCCTGACGGTCATCTCGTTGGGCACTCGTGTCGCGCTGGCCTATCTGCTGTCCGCTGTCCCCGCATTCGGCGTGACCGGTATCTGGTGGTCGGTTCCGATCGGCTGGGCGCTGGCAGATCTGGTCGATTTTCTCTATTACAAAGCCCGAAAGAGGGAACTGCTTGCTTGAGCTATGGCATAAATGAAGCAACCGGACGTAGAAAAGACAACACCAAGGTTAATAGCGACGGCTACGCAGTTCTTCATACGCAGGAGGTCACTGGTTCGAGTCCAGTAGTCTCCACCACGAAAGCAGGAGCCTGTCCGCCGGACAGACTTCTACTTTCATGTGATTAAGTATGCCGTGCAAAGCAATTCTGTATTTTACAAACCTCTCTTTTTGTGCTATTATTGAGTGCAACAAGGCGGGACCGAAGAACTCTATGACACTGCACCAGCGGTACAAATCCCGCAACCAGGTGGAATGCATCGTGACAAAGTACAGCAAAGTCCACCTGAAGGGCACCAACATCCGTCAGTGGATAGAGTGCATTATCACCACATCGCCCCGGACTTCTGGGCAGAGCTGCGGCGGGAGGCGGACAAACTCCTGCTGTTGTAAGAGCGTCGCGTTGATAGTTTTCAGCGCATTTGGTACATTCCGCGCGGCCATAAAATTTAGCCTTATTTTTAGCCTTATGGCGATAAACTTGGGTAATTCGATCTAACGCTGCCTAACATGAACCACCTTGACCGAGGTTTTATTCACAGTACTTTTCAATACCGGACAACATGGGCAGATATGGTGGCGGGTCAATTCAAGTCCTGTACCGCGCACCATCGTCAAAA
>ERZ773181.2049-NODE-2049-length-14276-cov-4.280782_pt1 | contig 14276 bp, 2 predicted proteins | sample MGYA00581001_ERZ773181 | MGnify/ENA primary metagenome ERZ773181 (study PRJEB29015, sample SAMEA2737780) | human gut metagenome | biome: human gut; feature: human-associated habitat; material: faeces | place: China | collected 2012 ... | reverse complement strand
AACAAACAAGGCAAAAACAAAAAAATACAAAAAAACATCAAAAAAAAATGTAATAAAAATGTCAAAAAAAACAAAAAAATGCCACAAACCCATACATCCCTAAGAAAAATGTAGAAAATACTCAAAATATAAAAGTTTGACTATAATTAACCCCAAGTGCAAAATATAGTAAAATACAAAAATACGGAGGGAAGAATAATGAAAGGAAAGTTTAAAGGAAAGATACTTAATTTAAGAAATATAATAGTCAGCTTAATTATAGTAGTAATAGCTGCTGTTTCTGGAATTAGTATTGTACAATATAATAGTAGAAATGTGCAAACGAATTTGGGCAAAGCTCAAACCTCTAATTACCCAATTACAGGTCGAGATTTAGTAGGAAAAGCACTTAAATATATAGGACAAAATAAAGAATGTAGTGGATTACTTGTTGATAGTCTTAAAGATTTAGGTGCTACTCCTAGTTGCACTACAAGTGCTGAGTGGAATGCTGGAAATTTTAAATATACATTCAATGGAACAGAATATTCACCAAAGGAATTAGGAACTACTTCAAGTAATGGTTCAACAACAACAAAATGGTTCGGAAAAGTTGAAAATCCTGATAATTTAGAAATAGGAACCGTAATATCTGGTAGTGGAAATGCTAAAAAAATACAAAAATACCATATGGATCTGGACATGTGTTTATATATTTAGGAAAAGCAAATAGTTATAACGATTTAAAAAGTAATTTAAAAACAAGATATAATTTAGATCTACCAGTTTATAATGCAAATTATATAGATGCGAAAGATATAGATGCTGACAATGGAGGATCATATTGGTATATTGAAGGAAATGCCACTACAAATATGGTAAAAATACGTAATTTTAGTTGGAAAGGAACTATAAAAGGGGCAAAAAATTTGACATATGTAAGAGTATGGAAAATAACACAACCTAAAGGCCATTACAAAATAGGTGTATTTAAATTATCAACTAATAATGACAAAATTGGTGGAGCAAAATTTACAATTGAACAAAAAATATCCGGTAATTGGAAAAAGCCAACTGGTCTTGGAAATAGCTCTAATGAAATAACATGTAACGGTGGAACTAATGGCAATTTCGGACAATTATACGATACTGATGTTAACGAAGGAAATAGTTGGGATACATATAGAATAAAAGAAACTGCTGCACCAAGTGGATATAAAATTAGTTATACAGGATACGTATATTTATCTCTTTATAAAGAATCTTGGGGAAATAAGTATCAAGTAACAAAAATTAGATTGGGAACGAGTGAAAATCAATGTAATGAATATGATCTTAAAACAAAAAGTGAAACATATGAAGTTAATGATTCTGTAAGTGTTCAAGCACATAAAGGCGATGATGGAGAGATTGATAATGTTATTAACTTTGTCGTCAAAGACGAAAAAGAAGAAAATTTTATAGGTAATACATATAATGCAACTATAACTAAAATTGATGCAGATACCGGTGCTTCGTTGGATGCGAATTTTCGTATAAAAAGTAACAAAATAAATATTATAAATCCTAATTTTTCTACTGGAAGTATGTTTTATACATATGATCAAATAAAAAATGCACAGATAAAATATTCTAATAATGAAGAAACATACGTAGATTCTGGAAAAAAGATAAGTAATACAGATATCACTATCGGCTCAAATGATGGAGCAGGTGTATCCCGAATATATGCCAACGCGCTTTCGGATATAGGTGAACACGTATCAGCTGGTAATAAATATTCGTTTGTGTGTGATGATAAGAACGGATTGAGTATAAAAGATACGTTTGATATTGAAGAATGGCATTCCCCAGACGGATATATAAAAGATGAAAAAGTGTATAGCGTTGATGTAATAAAATCTTATAATACAGTAAACTACAATGGTAAGTTTGGTCACATTTCAGAGATACATATAAGTCATAATGGCAAGACTGCAAAGCTAATGAATCCAACTAATGGTACAAAGCTATCTCTTGATAATCTTGATATATACGTGAATGAAAAAAATGGGGGATTTAATTTTGATATAAAATTTAAAAATAAAAAGATAACTGGTTCATATAATTTATATATAGGAAAAAAATCTTCTTATAATGATTATATGACTGATGCATCAAATAATTTTAAGGAAATAACATGTAGCGATAATTTGGCAGGTGCAAAATTTAAAGTCGAAATGTATTTAAATGGTGCGTCATATCCAGATACACGATATATAGAATCAGTTGACAAACTTTGGAATGATGGAAAAGAAATTTCTGTTAATATTACAAATACCACAACAGATAGATTTTATATTGAAGAGGTAACACCACCGACAGGATATAATTATAACAAAGTGAAAAAAATTTGGATAGATGTACATAAAAAAGAATCAGATAATAAGTATGTAATAGATTATATAGACTATACCTTCAGAGATGAAAAGGATGAGGTACTTTATCAAAAAAGAACAAACGATTGGGGAGCATCACATACATCTCCTAGAAGTGGATATAATACAGGGTTTATGAAATTAGATAATGATAAATTATTTTGTATATTCATGAACGACAAACAATATTCATTAAATATCTCAAAACGAGATAAGAATAACAATATAATTTCAAGTCCAGAATCAAGCAATGCAAGTTTCTCAATAAAAATGTTTAAAACGTTCAGTAATACAAATGGACATATAAGCCTATCTGATAATAGAGAAATATATTCAAATTCAGATATTGATATGAATAATATTAAAACTGTAGATGGCCAAATTTCTCTTAATAATTTAAGCCTTGATAGAGAATGGCTTCATAAAGATGTAAAACATTCTTATAATGGTGAGAGTTATGATGCATGGGATTTTGAAGCTAAAACATTATACTACCTTATCACAGAAAATACACCACCAAATGGCTATAACAGTATTGGGTCCTTAATACTGGGAATACACTTTGATGAAAATGGCAATAGCACGCTTGATGGCTTATATCATGTAGAAGCAAAGAATGGTGGATATGATATTATAAAAAGCACTGAAGGCTTATCATCAAACCTAACTGTAAATGTAGGCAATGATGGAATATCTGCAAATGCAAATAGTACAAATAATATAATAAATATAGACATTCAACAACCAGACCACGAAGATTCTTACTACGACTTACAACTAGAAAAAAAGGATGCTTCTGACAACAACCAATTAGCAGGAGTTAAATTTAAAGTAAGTAATGTAAAAATCAACAATAGCGATATAAAAAGCAACAATAACGAAAACGCATTTTCAATAACAAGTAAAGAAACAGTAAGCAATGTAATAAACGAAATTTACACAAATGCAAATGACGACAGTAAAAATAAAATAGGAGAAGATACTAAAGTATTAAACAGTAACGATACAACAGATACATATACAATAGAAGAAACAGAATCAATTACTGGATATGAACTAAATACAATAAAGACCAACTTAAAGTTTTATAAGAAAAACGAAAATTCAAACATAAAAAATGATCACGCAAGTGTTGTATTCGACACAAAAAATGCTGATGGAAATTATGTTAGTGGTAATGAATTACAAATTACTGATGGATATTTTGTTAGCTCATTAGATAGCACAGCCTCAACAAATGATGATAGAAAAGTTGAAAACTTGGATAATTATATAGATTCATTAAAAAATGAAAATATTGTAATTGTATATTATGCTAAGGGTAAAATATCAGTTCAATATTATAACAAACTTGAGGGAACGTATAGTGTAGTCTTAAACAAATATGTAAATAATAGGGTTTCGAATGATTCAAGTATAAACTTCAATATAAGTTTGTATAAAAATAAAAATAGCAATAATGAATTTTCAGAAACAGATGAAATAAAAGAAGTTCAGACAAAAAAAGGAACAGTAAAATTATCAGATTTAACAACTGCACAAAGCATAACTGATAGTTTACAGGAAATCTTTATTACAGAAAATGAGATAGGCAAAACATATTATTATGTTTTAGAAGAAACGAAAACAAGAAATGATTTAATAAAATTAGATTATAAAATCGTAATACCTTTTAAATTTGTAAAGGATGAATATAATGAATATGTTGTAACTAATGCAGAAGAAAAGGGATTTGGACTAAAAAACAATGAAAAAATAGAAATTAGAAATGGTGGTTTAATACACGACAATGAAAATGCATGTTACATAATAGGAGAATCTGGCCTATCACTTATGCAGATAATGGTAAACAACTTCGAAAAAGAAGGAAACTACAACCTAAAACTACTAAAAATAAAAGCAAAAGATGGCTTTACAGCAGATTTACTTTCACAATTAAAAAATGCAAACTCAATAAATGACCTAAACGCACTAGCAAAATCAGGAGCAAGATTTATTGTAAGAAGAACAACAAGAGGTGGAAGTTCAGTAAGCGAGAATGCTCGTGACATAACTTCTGAAGAAGGAAAAGTAAAAGATGTATATGATGGAAAAATTGACATTAATGAAGACGATATGAACTTTAACTCTGAATACAACGAAGAAAATGGTGGAGATGCAAAACTTGATTATGGAACTTCAAGATTTACAATAGATGAGTGGAGTGCTGGTAGTGGAATGAAAGTTAACAAAGCCATTTCAAACTTAGAAATAGAAACAAAACTATCAAGAGATACTGACAAATATTCTCTAACAGATGTAAAAGTTTACGATAAAACACAAAACAAAGAAATTACAGCTGATGAAGCATTTACAAAATATGGATTATTTGTAAAGATTATGAACTCAGAAGATGGCACACCAATTCTTATAACAGCAGTAGCAGACGATGTAATTACAGGTGAATTTTCATTCAATTTGAAGAAAGTAAATTCAAAAACAGGAAAAGAGCTTACTGCGGAAGAATGCAATGGAATGAAATTTAACTTTGGTTTATATCAAGGTGGAGATTCGTATGATAATCCAGGTACAAAAGTAACTGAGCTTACTAAAAAAGATGGTACTACTGTAAACATAAGTAATTTAACAACATTGCAAGAAATTAATGATGCTATGAGTAACATTGAAATAACAGAAGAAATGGATAAGCAAACCACTTATAGGTTAATAATTGAAGAAACAGAAGCACCAGCAGATTTTGTAAAATTTAATCATAAAATAGGATGTACTCTTATATCTAACCAAGATGAGAACGAAGAATACAAGATGATATATACAGATTTTAAAGTATATGATGGAAAATATTGGCAATATTATAGTCAATATGAAGAGGTTGATTTTAATCAAACTGATTCAATAAATACACTTACATTGACACTAAAGAATGTACCAAAAACAGGTTCATATAACCTTGATGTAGAAAAAGTAGACTTATCTGGAAATGATATTAAAGATGAAACAACAAGATTTTCTGTTAAAGCATATAGTTCATTATATAATAGAACAGATGGAAAATTTGCACTTGAGGCTAGTAGTCGTATAGAAATAAAAGACAAAGAAGAAAACATATTAACTGCAACAGATGGCAAATCAACAGAGCTAAGAGATATTCAAATAAATAAAGAAGATATTGGTAAAACGTATTATTTTGTAATAGAAGAAACAGATGCACCATATCAATTTACAAAATTAAATTACAAGATTGTAGTTCCAATAACTTTCTCAGAAAATGAAAATGAATATAAAGCATCAAAATGTGAAGCTTATGCATTTGTTAAAGATGAAAGTATAAGTGACTCTTCATATGAAGATAAAGCAGTTTATATCAAAAAATCACTATCTGAAGTTGCAACATCACAAAATGACACAGTAAAAGTAGAGCAAAATCAAGATAGTACTACAATAAATGTAAAAGTACCAAACAAGAGCGAATACACATTAAAAATTAAAAAGGTAAGTGCAGGAACAAATACAGCATTAAGCAATGTACAATTCAACCTAATAGGAGCAAAAATAAATGGTACAGCATTAAAAAATTCAAATAACCAAGAAATAACAACATCAAATTCTGAAACTGTAACAACAGATTCAGAAGGTTTGGCAAATGTTTGTGAAAATACTAGTGTGCCAAACCCTGTAAGTATAACATCGGTAGAAGGCGATGAATATTACTTTACAGAAAAAACAATACCAGATGGATATAGAAAATTGCCAGATGATAAAGCTATAAAACTTGATGTAATAAAAGATGCAATTACAGGTAAAGTAAGCAATTTAGCTATATCAATTGTTAATACAAATGATAAAAAAACGGTAAAACATGGAGAAAATACAATTATTTACCAAATAAATGATTATGGAGATACTGTTAAAATATCAGCTGTAAAAACAAGTGATAGCATAATTACACTAACAGTAGCAGATCCAGAAGATACTAGAAATGGTAATTATAATTTATATCTAGTAAAGAAAGACAATAAAAATGAAAGATTAGAAGGGGTAAATTTTGAGCTTATAGGTGCAACTGTAAACAATGAAGCAATATCGCAAAATAATACAACTATAAGTGAACAAAATCCAAAAGCTATAGTAACTGAAAAAGATAGAGTATCGGTATACACAAATGCTAAAGACAATGATGGCAATGATGTTATACAAATAAATAATGCAAATTCAGATGATGTATTTATACTTAGAGAAAAAGATTTGGGTTCAAATAAAGGATATACACAATTACCAAGCAATTACAAAATAAAAGTTACTGTAAAGAAAACTGAAGAAAATAATAATTATTTTGTTAGTGGAACTACATTAGAGCTATATAATGGTGATCAAAAAGTTAGTCCTAAAGCGAATACCGAGGATGAATACGAAATTAATGGAGTAACATACAAAATAAGTCTTGAAAAATCAGGAAGCAATATTACAGTAATTGTAGAAAATCCTAAAGTAGAAGGCGAGTATAAATTAAATGTTATTAAAAAAGATGTAAATAATGAAGGCAGTGTTTCAGGATTTGATTCATTTGGAACAAATTCAGTTGCAGGTGCTAAGTTTAATGTAACAGTATATAAAGGTACTGCAATAAACAATTACAATTTTAATTTTGATAGTTCAACAAATAGAGTAAAATTTGATGAATACACTACAAAAGGAACAACTGAAGATTTAAGCCATGATAAATTTAAAAGAACAGGTGTTACATATTTTGATGTTAAAAATAAAATGATTGATATATGGAACATTGAAGAGACAGATCCACCAACAGGATTTGAAGCAATGAAAAAGAGCCTAGTTCTTGGAATTGAAAAATCATATAATGAAACAACAAAACAATTTTACATTGATACTATACACATATACCAAAAAGATAATAGTAGCATAAAATGGGATCCACAATCATATGAAGAAATAAATAAAGCTGATGGTAGTGTAATGTACACATATGTATCAAGTGACAACGATACATGGCAAATTATGTTGAATAAAGACAGAACACAAATTGCCGTATCTGCAGATAACATTCCTAATGGAGAATACAAATTAAATGTAATGAAGAAAATTACAGATGATAATTCTTCAGGGGATACAGCAGATTCTGCAAAATCAGGTGCTAGCTTTAATATCCAATTATATAAAGATATAGACTTGAACTCTTCAGATTTCAAATTTGGATCAGATAATAATCCAAATAATTTTGAGAACTTTACACAAGGTGAAAATGAATATATAAGCTATGAAACAAAAGGTAATGCAGAAGATTTAACAAATGATAAATTCAAGAGAACTGGAATAACAACAGATAGTGTTGGAAATAAATATGATATTTGGAAAATAAATGAATGGTCTGCTCCAGATGGATTAGACACATATTCAGGTCAACTTGTATTAGGTGTTAAAAAGAAATACAATTCAGACAGCCATACATTCAGTATTGAAAGTATAACTATGTATAAAGTTGATGGAAATGGTATTAAATCAAGTAATAATGTTTGGGAAGCTCAAACTGTACATGATGTTAATAATAGCAATGCAGATTCAACTGAAATGAATACATATACAACATATTCATACTTTGATACAGATTCAACAGGAAACAATGTTCGCCGTTGGGATTTTGTTATAAAAAATAATAGCCAAATATATGTAACATTACACAATAACCCAACCGAATATGGATCTTATAATGTAAATTTGGTAAAACATGATGAATACGGAAACAATATTTCAGGTGTTAAATTTATGGCTGTTAGAGAGATAAATGGTGGAGCTCCTGAAGCTATATATACAGAGCAAAATCCATTAGTAACATCATATACAAACGTAAATATTGGTGGTACTGTAAATATTGACGGAACAAAAGTTAATACTGATGATGTATATACATTAAAAGAGCTTGACTTAGATGAAAATTCTGAGTATACAAAAATACCAGGAAATATAAAATTAACAGTTAAAAAAGCAACAAGAAAGAATAGTAATTATAGTAAAACACATTATGTTGAACGAATTCAATTAAGATTAGTTAGTGATGATGGTCAAAAAGTAATAACACCAACAGAAGACTTATTTAACAAACAAGTTATTGAAACAACAATAAATGGCGAAAAAGCTAATATAACAGCTGAATTAATAGATAATACTATTACAATAACAGTTGTTAATCCAGACAAAACTGGATTGTATTCACTAGATTTAACTAAGGTTGAAAAAGGAACTAATACACCATTAGATGGTGCTGAATTTGAAGTAAAATATTATAATTCAATGTCAACACAAAATGAAACAGAAAGTGTTAATGTATTAAATAGTGATGGAACTATAAGCACTGTTAAAACAAGTGAAATAAAAACAGTTGAGGATTTCAAAAAACTACAAAATATAATAGTAACTGATAAAACTTTTACATTCTCATACTGGACAATTAAAGAAACAAAGGCTCCAGCTGGGCATGATTTACTAAAATATAAAATTGAAATAAGAATGTTTAAAGAAAATACTAGTGATGGATATAAAGTAAGTTCAGATCGTGCAAGGGCATTATATGAAGATGGAACTAATAAATTATTAGAAGATTTAACAGAAGATGAACCAAAAACAACAATTACTGAAGATAAAAAAAGTTCTACATATAAATTGAATATAAATGTAGAAAATGCAATTACACCAAAAGGAACATATTCTTTAAATTTAAATAAAGTAGATAAGGCAACAAAAAGTAATCTTACAGGAGCTGAATTTGAAGTTTCATTAAAAAGTGGTCGTACAAAAATTCCATCAGTAACTATTGTAAATGATGACAATACTGAAACAACAATTGATTTAAGTACAATTAAATCTGTTGATGATTTTAACAAATTGAAGAATATTAAAATAACTAGCGAAGGAAGTTTTGTATGGCAAATTAAAGAAACAAAAGCACCAGAAGGATTTAAAAAATTGGATTATTACATTTCAATAATATTCAATTCAACAAATGTTAACAATAATTATGTAATTAAAAAGGTAAGTGCTGATGCAATTTATGAAAGTGATGGTTCATATAGAAGTACTCCAATAGAAGCTCTTGATAAAAATGAACCACAAACTACAATTACTGAAACAACAACTGGAACATATCAAGCAAATATTACTATTGAGAATAATTCTTATGGTGGAAGCTACAAATTATCATTAATGAAGAAAAATGAAGCAGATGCTAGTCATGATATTTATAGCAATGGAGATGATTCAAGATCAGCATTAGCAGGAGCAACATTTGATGTAAAACTTTACAAAAATATTCAAAAAAATAATAGTAACTTCGAATTTAATAGTCAATATAATGAAGAAAACAAAGGACCATATACAACTGTAGGAGCAGATGATTTAAGTGAGTCAAATGAAATAGTAAGAGATGGCTTAACATCTAGTGGATTTGATAGCAATTACTATGATATTTGGAAAATTGAAGAAACAACAGCACCAGGTGGATATATAAAAATGACAGATCCACTAGTATTAGGTGTAGAGAAAAATTATGATTCTACAACAAATACATTTACAATAAACGATATATATGTATATCAAAAGAATTCAAATGGCTTAAAGTCAGACGGTGGAAAATGGGTTGTATTACCAGTTACAAATAAAGAAGGAAATACAGCACATGGCAAAGACGGAAATGCAATGGTTAAAAATTCAACATATATATTTGAACAAGACGGAAATAAATGGAGCCTTGTATTATCAGCAGATAAAACAAGAATGATTGTAACAGCTTTTGATAAAAAGATAAGTAAATTTAACTTTAAGTTAATTAAAAAGGAACAAGGTGCAGAAAAAACTTTACCAGGTGCATTATTTGAAATTACAATTAAAGATGAAAATGGAAACCCATTAAAAACAGCTAGTGGAACAGAAATAAATAAATATCAACAAACTACATCTGCAGCAGTTGGTGGAGATTCAAACGGAACTATAAAAATTAATGATATTTTAATTGATGGAGAAAATAAAAAATATACTGTTGAAATAACAGAATTATTAGCTCCAGCCGGATATGAAAAAATTATGGATACAATATCATTCCAAGTAACTTCTAAACTTGCAGACGATGGAAGCTATATGTTAATACCAGGAGATTACACAGTAGAAAATACAAAACAATGTGAAGTTGATGAAAGTGGTAATGTTATTGTTACTGTTGAAGATAAGAAAACAGAAAAAGTAGAATTTGCAATTTACAAAAAATGGGAAAATGTAAATGATACAGAATTACCAGATTCAATAACAGTTGAGTTATATCAAGTACCAGAAAATAAACTTGATGATTGGAATAAAGTTAAAGGTGACGCAAACGCTAGACAAGAGTACTTATACAGAGGAGCATATGGAACTGGCGGACAGGTAACATTAACTAAGGCTGATGCGCTAAATGGTAATAACTTATTGTGGTATCATAAGTGGACCGGATTATCTAAAGAAAATACTGACACAAAAGTAAAAAATATTTACTATGTAATTGAAACAGACGGACCAGAAGGATTTATAACAACATATGAACCAAATAATTATAAGAGTCCAGATGTAAATACAGTTACAATTACTAATACTAAAGAAACTACACAATATACAATACAAAAAGTTTGGGATAAAAATGTACAAACTTCATCAATGCCAAGAACACTTCAAGTTTCACTGTTCGCATTTAATAAAAATGATGAAAATGATACTAAGTTATATAATGAATTAATTGGATATGTAAATAATAAACAGTATAATGAAATAAACAATAAAATTGCTGAATTAACAGACAAAAAAGTTGGTTCATCAATCGGATTGAGTGTTGGAAATCAATGGTCATTTACATGGAGTGAATTAAGTAAAGATAACAATTATTTTGCATGGGAAACTGATGCAAATGCACTTTCTAAATTTAATATCACAAATGCAGTAATTTCTGATGAAGGAACTAAAATGACTATTACAAATACTCAACCTGAAGGTTCATTTAAATTAAAACTAATTAAGAAATTAACTAATACAAATATTACATTAGCAAATGCTAAATTCACTTTATCTATTAAAGATGAAGCTGGAAATGAATTAATACCAAATACATCATATGAATATAAAACTGATGCAAATGGTGAAATTGTTGTTGATAAATTAGCAATTACTGGACCTAATAAAGAATATACTGTAACAATTAAAGAAACAAAAGCACCAGCTGGATATGCAAAATTAACTGATGAAGTTTCATTCAAAGTTAAATCACATGCAAAAGCTGATGGATCTGGATTCGAATTAATTGCAAATGATTTAACTCCAATTAAAAATGCTAAAGATGCTAAAGTTACAGAAGATGGTATTGAAGTAACAATTTATAATGATTTAACTTCTCCTCATAAAGGTGTTAAAGATATTAAAAATCAAGATTCTGGATACTATGATAATGTAACTGGAAAAGTTTATACAAGTAAGGAAGAAGTAGCTAGTACATTACACGATTGGGTAATTCAAACTACAATTCCTGAAGGAATAACAGCATATACTACATATGAAATATCTGATGAAATTAATGAAAAATTAGTTTTTGCCGGATTAGATACTGTTAAAGTTAAATATGTAAATGGTGCTGACTTAACAAAGGATAAAGATTATAAAGTAACATATGATGAAGCATCTAGAATGTTAAAAGTAACATTTATAGATGAAAGCTTTAAAGGTGGATATAACCTTGAAGTTGGTAAAGATGTTGAAATTAGATTTAATACAACATTTGCCCTTGATAATGATGGAAATATTATAGCTATTAACGAAGAAGTTCCAAACCAAGCTAAATTAACTTATGGAAATGATAGTAATAATAAACAAACAAAATTAACTGAAATTCCAGAAGTTCATACAGGTGGAGTAGGAATATACAAATATGATAAGAAAACTAATAAAGCTTTGGAAGGTGCACACTTTAAAATTGCAACAAGCAAAGAAAATGCTTTAGCAGGAATATTTGTAAAAGACGGAAATGGTCAAGATATTGAAAAAATTACAAATTCAAACGGTTTAGCAGAGTTTGCAGGATTAGAATTTGGAGAAGATGCTTTAAATAAAGCAGAATATGAAACTTATGATTCTATAACAGGAGCAAAAGTTTATAAATACGATACAAGCAAATTATCTACAACATATTATTTAGTAGAAACTGAATCTCCAAAAGGATACTTAAAACTTGAAGAGCCTGTTGAAGTTGTTGTAAAAGTAGGTAGCTACGATATGAAAGATATCACATCATTAGTTCAAGTTGGAAACGAAGAAGGTATTTATGATTTATCATTACGTAAATTTATAACAGCTGTAAAAGATACAGCAAAAGGAACAGAAGAAGAAGTTACATCAAGAATTCCACAAGTTGATTTAACAAAGTTAGCAAGCGGAGAAAGTACAACTGCAACATATACACATCCAAAAGACCCAGTATTAGTTCATACAACAGATATAGTAACATATACAATAAGAATTTATAATGAAGGTCCACAAGATGCATATGCAAGCATTGTTAAAGACGATATTCCAGATGGATTACAATTTGTTCAATATACAGAAGGTGATGGAAGCTTAAATGCTGAATACAGATGGAAATTAGTGGATGAAAATGATAACGAAGTAACAGATGTTTCTAAAGCAAAATATATAGTAACTGATTACTTATCTAAAGAACAAGATAAGACACCAGGAGCTAACCTATTAAAGGCTTATAAACCAGGAACTATGAGTGAATTAGATTATAGAGATGTAAAAGTTCAATTCAAAGTAACTGAACCAACAACATCAGACAGAATTTTAATAAATTACGCACAAATATCTAAAGAAACTGATAGCAGTGGAAGAGTAGTAAGAGATAGAGATTCAACACCAAACGTATGGGTAGAAGGTGAAGATGATCAAGATATTGAAAAAGTTAGAGTACAATATTTTGACTTAAGCCTACGTAAATGGGTAACACAAGCTATAGTAACAGAAAACGGTAAAACAGTAGTAACACAAACAGGACACAAAGCAGAAGATAATCCAGAAGAAGTAGTAAAAGTTGATTTAAAGAAGAGCAAGATTAACAACGTAGTTGTTAAATTTAGATATAGTATACGTATAACAAATGAAGGAGAAATAGCCGGAGAAGCAACAGAAATAAGAGATGATATACCACAAGGATTGAAGTTCGTAGCTGAAGATAACCCAGATTGGAGAGAAGAAAATGGTCAAATAGTAACAAATAAATTAGAGCATACAACATTACAACCAGGAGAAAGTGCAGAAGTAGAAATACTATTAACATGGATAAACAGTGCAAACAACATGGGAGTAATGACAAACGTAGCCGAAATAAACAAAGACCACAACGATTACGGAGCACCAGACATAGACTCAACACCAGGCAACAACGTACCAGGTGAAGACGACATAGACGACGCACCAGTAATGTTAACAGTAAAAACCGGATCAGAATACATCCTATACGCAAGCATAGCCCTATCAGCAATAGCAGTAATAGCCGTAGGAGGAAAAGTAATAAAGAAAAAAGTAATGAGAAACATATAACATAAACAAACCAAACAAAAAAAGAAGGAGGCTCAGCCTCCCTCTTTTTTTTGCTCTACCCCTCAAAAATGGGAACGGTCCTGGAAGGAGAAAAAAGGGGACGGTCCTGAGGGAGAAAAAAGAGGGACGGTCCTGGAAGGAGAAGAAGGGGGACGGTCCTGAAAGAAAAAATAAAGGACCGTCCCTACTTTTTTTATATAAAAAAATAAGATATAATAAAGAAAATTTTATCGAAAGGAGAATATAAAGATGAAATTGAAC
>ERZ773181.2036-NODE-2036-length-14354-cov-3.323589_pt1 | contig 14354 bp, 15 predicted proteins | sample MGYA00581001_ERZ773181 | MGnify/ENA primary metagenome ERZ773181 (study PRJEB29015, sample SAMEA2737780) | human gut metagenome | biome: human gut; feature: human-associated habitat; material: faeces | place: China | collected 2012 ... | reverse complement strand
GGTTGTAAATGCAAAAGCTGCTTCAGCAGAAAACAAAAACAAAAAAGCACCAAAAACAATTTCACGAAAGAGAAAGTCTATCCAGAATTAGCATAAAATGCTAATTTGAAATAGGCTTCTAATTTGCGTGGATTATACTAGTTCAAGAAGAAATTTCTGGATATTATCCATGAGTGCATCTTTCAATTCTTTTTCGTCATACCCTTCTCTAAGAGTTAGAAAATCAAAATTATATGGGTCTTTTGTGATTTCTCTGGCAAGATCGCTGCCAATATCAGGAAGCAGCTTTTCAAAATTTGTAATGGCTTTACCTTCTCTTTCATACAAGTTTGTATCGAGAAAATTTAAAAGGACGGCTCTTGACCAGTTGTTTTCATATGTCTTTTTAACAAAAAACAAAGCCTTATCTAAATTACCCTTACATTTATTAATTATCTGAATATGATGTCCCCACGGAATCATAAAAATACAATCATCAACAGCTTGTTGACATATTCGTGTGTCTGAATCGTCAACAAGTTGTTGACGATTTGAATTGTTGTATAAATCGTAAAAATATTTCATATATTTTAAATTAGTTACAGAAAATGATTTTACATCAGGTAGTGCATCCTGCAAATCAAGACTAAGATTTTTGAAAAAAGATTTTCCGTATTTGACTTCATTGTAATTCTCTGATATATCATGCCCGATAGACCAGTAAAATAACAGCATTTCTCTATTAACTTTTGTTGCAGCTTTTATCTGGCTGTTGCGGAATCTTAAAGAAACTTCTTTAATCCACTTTGAATATTCTGTATTAGTTTTAATGATTTCACTCATTGCGTGCAAACCTCCTGAACATTATAAAAACGATTTTATTCATCAGTATTATTCTTTTTAGCTCTTGTCTTATACACATTATATTGATTTTTACATTTCGGAGAGCAGAACTCATTTCCCTTTCGGCTTGCGATAAATGCTTTACCACAGTGCTTACACAATTTCATTTCACAGCTTTCATCAGTCAGCATAAAAGAAAAGCACATCTGTTACCCATTGCCATCACAACAGCAATTTCATCTTTATCTGCAACAGACCATCCGGATTCCGTACCTTTCTTGTGAAAATCAAGCTTTTCAAAAGGGTAGAAGTAAGTAAGATAATCCTCTGTTGAAAGAGTTTCTTCTTTTATAAAGTGGTTTTTAGGAAGATATACGGATTCATATGTAACAAACTGTACCGTTGTCGGCAGTGCTGTCATAAAACCAAGGAATCCATAAGCAGATACAAAATCAAGAACCATCTGTTGCAATATATCATTATCTGCTTTATGCATAGTCATAAGATCAATATTAACCGCATCAAGGACAAGTGCATTGGCATCCTGCATTGGGCGGTACATCTGAGGTTTTGCATTTCCTGAAACTACTATATATAAAGTGCGATCATCAGCAGTGCGATATTCATAGCTGCTATATTTTACTCAAAGGGCACTTGTGTGTTCAAACAGATTTTTCATTCTCTGTTCCTCCAATCTGTTCATTACTTAGTAAATGTAATCTTATATATAGAATCCTCAGAACAGTCCATGGGTCAGGCAATAATCGTAAATGCCATCCTCGGCAACATCCTTGCAGATTTCATCGGCAACTTCTTTTAGCTGAGGGGAAGCATTTCCCATGGCAACACCTGTTCCTACAGAGAGGAGCATTTCAATATCATTGTTCCCGTCACCAAAGGCGAGGGCTTCGGATTTGTCTAAATGGTAGTATTCCAGTACTTTCTGGATGCCGATGCCCTTACCGCCATTGGCGGGAATGATATCAACTGCACGATCCCACCAGGCAGCAATCTTTGCACCATCTACGTCTTTTAAAATGGCAGAATAGTCGGTTTCGCGACAACCGAGCAGAAGCTGATAAACTTCTTCGTTGGAAACCTGCTCAAAATCTTTCGCAACTGTTAATTGTAAATGAGCAATCGAGTAATAATCCGACAGATCAATGTCAAATCCATTGGCAGCCAGCCGGCTTTTAGTGGCAACAGAGACCGGACGTCCGAGACTGTCGGCATTGCGGATGAGCTTTTGAACATCATCCGGGCTGATCGGATTGCTGAAGATCGTTTCTGTGTCGTTGTAGCACAGAGAACCATTGAAAGTCAGGAATGTATCAAATTCAATCCCACTGAAATGGGGAAGGCTGACCGGGGTTCGCCCGGTTGCAATGCAGAGCCTGATTCCGTTTGCTTTCAGGCGGTTCAGTGCTTCAACTGTCTTTTCAGAAAGTTCTTTCGCCCGCAGTCTGAGCAGTGTACCGTCAATATCAAAGAAAATGATCTTAATTTTTCCCATAAAATTCTCCTGTATTATGAATGTTATTCTTCTTCTTTATCATTATAACGTAATCCGTCCGTGATAACTATGACAGTTCTGCATATTTCTATCAAAATCGTGCCGGAAAAATTGTTATTACCTTAGTAGAGCATAAAAAGTTATCCATAACTCATCGACAAAAAAGTCGAGTTATGGACAAAAAACAAGAGAGGATTGCCTATGAAGAATAAATTACAAAAACATTTTCCGATGATTCGGACGAAAGGAGAAGCACTTGAAGCGATAAAAAATAATAAAAAGCTCTGGGGAATTTTTTGCAGTTGGAAAGAAGAATACCAGCAGGAATACCTGGATGTCTGCACTGGGGTCAGGGGACTGAAACTTCTGTATGATACCTATTTTAAAGCACTTATCATTTTATAAAAACAATTGCACCATACATTTTCAAATAAAAACATCTTGGGCTGTAGTTTTTCCAAAAACGTTGCATAATGATAAAATAACGTTCCTCTTGCATCTTCCAATCCAAGTTTTTTACCGGCATAGGAAAAAGCTTGACAAGGTGCTCCACCGGATAATAAATCTAATTCACCTTTTCTAACAGAAAAATATTCCTCTAAATCAAGACCAGATATTTCTGCCACATCACCTTCAATAACATTCCAATTTGGTCTATTCTTTCTCAATGTTGCACAAGCATCTGCGTTGAACTCATTTAATGCCAGTGTTTTAAAACCTGCTTTCTCTATTCCCAATGCAAGACCACCTGCACCTGCAAATAATTCAATCGTTGTAAACATATAATCTCTCCGTTTTTATTTTTTAGGTCTGATCCTACTCTTTATCGATCAACTCATCACTGATATTAAAATCAATTCCTTGAGCTTTACAAAACTCATCTATCAATTTCATAGTCTTAAAAGTCGGTTTGCATTTTCCTGATTCCCACCGATTGACAGTTGTAAAAGAAACACTACTGCCTGTGCAAATGCTTCCTGACTTAACAAGCTTTTCTGACGTACTTTTTTTATATCGCTGCTAAAGCTCATACTATTGCACCTCCATATCATTTCTATAGCATTATAATAGCATGGCTCGAAGATTTTCTCAATCATCCAACAATTAAAAAGGAAACCGTCACAAAATTGGCACGACTCCCTACGGCTCTTATTTTATTGCTATAATACTCAATTTATTTCTTTCATACATTATCGTCATTGCTTAATTTCCTGCCCGAATCCATACCCTAATATAGCTGTGATACAGATAATCCCTGACAGGATATGAAATACAGTTGCGGACAGCCATGTAATGAACATGACCACCAGTTGTACGATTGTCAGACTTATACGCACTGGCAATAACAGGATCCTTATAATGAGTTTTACAATTACCATGACTGTCCACCCCTTTCACTGTTTCAGATAACTGCGATAGCTGTCTATCACAGAATCTGTAACCCCGTTTTTGTACACTTTTCGGATATCAACAACTTTTTCATCTTTCAATGCTTTCAGCCAATCCAACAACTCTTTTCTGCTGCTTGCCATTTGCTTTCCTTTTCAAGTAATTCTGATGAAGTCTGTCTTTTCTGGCTTCCCGCTTCTTCATTTCTTCAATTTCTTCTGGTGTCATTTCCACCTCACCGAAATGTGGTGGTAAATATTTTCCAATAAAATTAAAATAGATTTCCACTTCCTGAGTTGTCTCAATGCTTCTTTTGCGGTCACGCTCATGAACCACAATCCTTTCTGTTCTTTAGAATACTGTCCGTCAAGAATCGCATATCGTGTAATTTTTTCGTAAGCATTTTCTTGACAAAGAATAGTTAGAGATGTATATTAAAAAAGTTCAAAAACGAACAGTTCAAAATGAAAGAAGGTGCGTTTGTGAAAAATTATTTTGCACATTGTGTTGATGTAGAAGAATTGTATGAAAATATGGTATCTCCTGTTTGTGAAAAATACGAATTGACTTATATGGAGTTTACAGTTCTTATGTTTTTAACAAATAATCCGCAATATGATACAGCTACTCAGATTGTAAAATACCGTCATCTTGCAAAATCTCATGTATCTATTTCTATTCGTTCCTTACAGGAACGAGGATTGATTTTAGGGGAACATAAGGGAGGAAATCACAGAACCATTCACTTAAGTGTGGCGGATAAAGCAAGGGACATAATTGCAGCCGGGCGTGTGGCACAAGGCAAATTTTGTGAAATAGTATTCGCAGGATTTTCAAAAGAAGAAATAGAAGCCCTACATAGGTTTACAGAGCAAGTAAACAGAAATATCAAAGAATATTTGAATGATTAGGAGAGGTTTATCGTGGAAAATAACAAGGATTTTTTAGGTACGCAGCCCGTTGGAAAATTGCTTTTTAAGTTGGCAATTCCTACGGTGATAGCACAGTTGATCAATATGTTGTATAACATTGTTGATAGGATCTTTATCGGTCATATACCGGATGCAGGCAGTCTTGCTCTGACGGGTGTCGGTGTGACCATGCCTATTATTATGATTGTGTCGGCATTTGCAGGACTTGTAAGTTCAGGAGGTGCGCCACGTGCTTCTATTTCGATGGGAAAAGGAGATATGGACAGTGCAGAGCAAACGCTTGGTGGATGTTTTCTTTTACAGGTAATTGTTTCAATCGTTCTGACAGTGGTACTTTTACTGTTTGGAGAAAATTTGCTGTTAGCTTTTGGAGCCAGTGAAAATACGATTGAATATGCTGTTTCCTATTTGAACATATATGCGTTTGGAACATTGTTTGTGCAGCTGACATTGGGCATGAATGCATTTGTAACTGCTGAAGGGTTTACAAAGATATCCATGGTATCCGTTGCTATCGGAGCAACTCTAAACATTGTGCTTGATCCGATTATGATTTTTGGATTAAATATGGGTGTGCGTGGTGCTGCTTTGGCAACTGTTATTTCGCAGGCGGTTTCATGTATCGTCGTTGTGACATTTTTGTGCAGTGAGAAATCAATACTTAGACTGAAACGTAAGAATCTGAATATAAAGCCCAAAGTTGTGTTCCCGTGCATTGCACTTGGAACTGCAGCATTTATTATGCAGGCGAGTGAAAGCGTTATATCCGTATGCTTTAATTCTTCCCTGCTGAAATATGGCGGAGATATTGCGGTAGGTGCAATGACGATTCTTACCAGTGTCATGCAGTTTGCAATGCTTCCTTTACAGGGAATTGCACAGGGAGCGCAGCCAATTACAAGCTATAATTATGGAGCAAACAATACGGAACGTGTAAAAAAGACCTTTCGTGTTTTGTTAACAGTAAGCCTGATTTATTCTGTCACACTTTGGCTGGCGGTAATGCTTTTGCCACAATTCTTTGTAAGTATTTTTACTCCGGAGACAGCTATGATCGAGTTTGCATCAAAAGCTCTGCGTATCTATATGGCAGTCATGTTTTTATTTGGTATTCAGATTGCATGCCAGATGACCTTTACAGCTCTTGGCAATGCGATAAGTTCTATCATTGTGGCAGTTACAAGAAAATTTATTCTGCTGTTACCATTGATTTATATTATGCCGCATATGGTTTCAGACAAAACCATGGGTGTTTACCTTGCAGAGCCGGTAGCAGATTTCATAGCAGTAACCTTTACTGCAATTTTGTTTTATTTCCAGTTTAGGAAAGCGATGAACAAGATTGAATCGTAGTTTATATAGTCGTTAAGGGGAAATTTTCTTCTTGGCGGCTATTTTTTTATAAAAACGTAATAAAGTAAAGGGATGGTGGCATTTTTCACAAACATTTAACTTTTCCGTACCATTTTTTGTAAAAACATCTGTCTTGTCACCTGTAAACTACAGTGCTATAATTTACGCTGATCCAAAACTTATGAAAAATAAAATTGACAGAAAAGTAAAGATTGAAAAAGGCAGAGAGGTGCAGATATGACGATCAAAGAAGAGATAGAGCAGTTGAAAAAAGAAAAAGATGCGGTGATTCTGGCTCATTATTATGTAAGACCTGAGATTCAGGAGATAGCAGATTACATAGGTGATTCCTTTTACCTGAGCAAGGTGGCAGTAGGCCTGAAAGAAAAGACGATTGTATTTTGCGGAGTTTCCTTTATGGGTGAGAGTGCCAAGATCCTGAACCCGGAAAAGACGGTTCTGATGCCAGATATGGCAGCAGATTGCCCGATGGCACATATGGCATCCCCTGAAACGATCGAGAAAGTGCGTGCGGAGTATGATGATCTTGCGGTAGTCTGTTATATTAATTCAACTGCAGAATTGAAACGTCATTCTGATGTATGCGTTACTTCTGCAAATGCAGTAAAGATCGTAAAGAACCTTCCGAATAAAAATATTTTCTTTATCCCGGATCGCAACCTGGCACATTATATTGCAGGACTCGTACCGGAAAAGCATTTTATTTATAATGAAGGATTCTGCATCGTACATGAGTATATGGAAGTAGAAGAAATTCAGGATGCGAAGAAAGCACACCCGGATGCAGAAGTGCTGGCACACCCGGAATGTCCGCAGGCAGTTCTGGAACTGGCAGATTATATCGGAAGTACAACCGGAATCATCAATTATGCGGGAGAGACGGATGCACAGGAGATGATCATCTGTACAGAGAGTGGTGTCCTGTATGAGCTGGAGAAACGGTATCCTGAAAAGAAATTCTATTTTACAGAAACGCTTCCTGTATGCAGAAATATGAAAAAAGTGACGTTGGAAAAGATTCTTCATGTCTTAAAGACCGGGGAAAATGAAGTTTTTGTGGATGATGCACTTCGGGAAGAATCCAAAAAACCTTTGGAGAGAATGTTAGAACTGGCAAAATAAGAGCCGGAAGAATGGAGTTTGTTATGAAAATGAAAGCAGATGCAGTGATCGTAGGAACAGGTGTGGGAGGACTTTTCAGTGCGTTGAATCTTCCCAGAGATAAAAAGATCATCATGATCACAAAGTCAGATTTAGAGAGCAGTGATTCATTTCTTGCACAGGGTGGAATCTGTATGCTTCATGATGAGGATGATTACGACAGTTATTTTGAAGATACAATGAAAGCGGGACATTATGAGAACAGGAAAGAATCAGTAGATATTATGATCCGCAGTTCCAGAGAGATCATTCAGGATCTGATCGGATATGGTGTTGAATTTCAGAAAGAGTCAGATGTTCCGGAAGGTAATTCTGCTGAAGAAGGAAATCAGGAAAAAGGAAGAGAGCCGGAAACAGATAAGCCGTTGGAAGAAATCTATGCATTTACAAGAGAAGGGGCTCATTCCAGACCGAGAATCCTTTTCCATGAGGATGTTACAGGAAAAGAAATTACAAGTAAGCTGCTTGCACAGGTGAAGAAGCTTACGAATGTGGAAATTTACGAATATACTACAATGACAGACATTATTGTGGAAGATGGAGTCTGCAGGGGAATTTACGCAAAGGATCAGAACGGTCAGGAACTGGAGATTTATGCAGATAATACGATCTGGGCAAGCGGTGGAATTGGAGGAAGATATCAGCATTCTACCAATTTCCCACATCTGACAGGGGATGCACTGGATATTTCTGAAAAGCATGGAATCCGTCTGGAGCATCTGGATTATGTGCAGATCCACCCGACAACACTGTATTCCACAAAGCCGGGAAGACGTTTCCTGATTTCGGAATCCGTCCGGGGAGAGGGTGCGATCCTTTTAGATAAGAATAAAGAACGATTTGTAAATGAACTTCTTCCGCGTGATGTGGTAACAGAAGAGATCCGGAGACAGATGAAGAAAGACGGAACAAATCATGTATGGCTTTCCATGGAACGGATTGATAAAGATACAATACTGAATCATTTCCCGAATATTTACCATCATTGTCTGGAAGAAGGATATGATGTGACGAAGGAATGTATCCCGGTTGTTCCTGCACAGCATTATTTTATGGGAGGAGTATGGGTTGATTCTGACAGTAAGACTTCGATGGATCATCTTTTTGCTGTGGGAGAGACAAGCTGTAACGGAGTGCATGGAGCAAACCGGCTGGCAAGTAATTCGCTGTTGGAGAGTCTGGTGTTTGCGAAGCGTGCGGCAAAGAAAATTGGAGGAGAACAGGTATGAATACAATTACAATGACACTTCAGGTAGATCATCTGATCCTGGAGGCTTTAAAAGAAGATATTTCCAGTGAGGACGTTAGTACGAATGCGGTGATGAAGGAGTATGTCAAAGGAGAAGTAGAACTGATCTGCAAGCAGGACGGTATTATTGCAGGACTGGATGTATATCGCAGGGTCTTTGAATTGCTGGATGATAAGACGGAGACAGAATTTTACTGTAAAGACGGCGATGAAGTCAAAAATGGTCAGTTGATGGGCAAGGTGACCGGTGATATCCGGGTTCTCCTTTCAGGAGAGCGTGTGGCTCTGAACTATTTGCAGAGAATGAGCGGAATTGCAACCTATACACACTCCGTAGCAGCTCTGCTGGAAGGAAGTAAGACGAAACTTCTTGATACAAGAAAGACAACACCGAACATGAGGATTTTTGAAAAATATGCAGTCCGTGTCGGTGGCGGTTACAACCATCGGTATAATCTTTCAGACGGAGTACTTCTGAAGGACAATCACATCGGTGCAGCAGGCAGTGTTACGGCAGCAGTCAAAATGGCAAAGGAATATGCACCGTTTGTCCGAAAGATTGAGATCGAGGTTGAAAATCTGGCAATGGTAAAAGAGGCAGCAGAGGCAGGAGCAGACATCATTATGCTGGATAATATGTCAACGGAAGATATGAGCGAGGCAATCCGGATCATTGACGGAAGAGCAGAGACAGAGTGTTCAGGAAATGTGACAAAGGAAAATATCGGCAGACTGACAGCACTTGGAGTTGATTATATTTCCAGTGGAGCATTGACACATTCTGCACCGATACTTGACATTTCCATGAAAAACCTTCATGCTATAAATTAAGAAGAGAAACCACAGTAGTAGAAAGGAAGAGGTATGATGACAGGATCAGAACGAAGAACTGCCATTATAAATCAGATAAAGACAAGCTCAGCACCGGTGCCGGGAAAGGCATTGGCTGCACAGTATGAAGTAAGCCGTCAGGTGATCGTGCAGGATATCGCACTCATCCGTGCCGCAGGACATGACATTATATCTACAAACAGAGGATATATTTTGCACGAATCACATTTAGTAGAAAGAATCTTCAAAGTGAAACATACCGATGACCAGGTTGAAGATGAACTCTATACAATCGTCGATCTGGGCGGAAGAGTTCGTAATGTGATGGTGAATCACAGAGTCTACGGTCATATGGAAGCATCACTCAATATTAATTCCAGACGAAATGCAGTAGAGTTCATAGATGATATCAGAAGCGGAAAGTCTACTCCGCTGAAAAATATCACATCCGATTATCATTATCATGTAGTAGAAGCGGATAGTGAAAAGACATTGGATATGATTCAAGAAGCACTGGAAGAAAAGGGATTTTTGCTGGAGCAAGAAGAGTGGGAGAAAGAGCTTTTTGCAAAATAAAGATTTATCGTGGAGATTCTTTTTCGAGTGCGGACGAAAACTGAAAATATTATTTTAGAAAGTCGCTTGTTAGAAGAATGGTACAGGAACGCCGACTCAGGGTTACGCATACTGTTCATACTAGGAAAAACAACAGACTGCTAAAAGCAAAGAAAGGATTGACAAACTCGCTGCCGCTCAGACAGCTGTCAATCCTTTCTTTAACGCAATCCATTGTTTTTCAAGTATGAGCAAGCATGCTCCACATTCGTCTTCGTCCCTGTACCATCCTTCTAACATGAAACTTCTCGGACTTCATATTTTCTGTTTTCTGTTTATTGAAAAAGATGAATTCCTACGACAAATTTTATTAAATACAAACACGTTTGAGATATGGATATCATTCTATAGAATATCCGGTGCGTCTGCTTCTCAAGTAGAGTTCTTCTTTCGAGAGAGTAGAAATCAGATAGCGACGAAAAAGTCTACCGATAGACAGACATTGAGGGATTGATTCAGGTGACTGTTCTGTGTGCTTGGAAAGACTTAAAAAACGGAAGGTTACGTTAAAGCAATGCGAGGCAACTGTCTGAAGCGGCAGCGAGTTTGCCGAGCATTGCTTTGTTTTTAGTAATCTTTCGTTTTTCTTAGTCTTTCCTGTATACAGAACCCGGAGCCTGCATCAATCCCTCAATGTCTGTCTGTTAGAAGAAACTTTATAAGCGCTATCTGATTTCGTCCGAACTCGAAAAAGAATCCCTACGATAAATCTTTATTTTCTCAACTGCCAGAACGCCACTGCACTTGCTGCTGCCACATTCAGAGAATCCACACCATGTGACATTGGAATCTTCACAGTATAATCGCAAGCTTTGATTGTCTCCTGCATAAGTCCGTCCCCCTCGGTTCCAAGAATCACTGCCAGTTTTTCTTCGCTCATAAGTTGTGAATCGTCAATACTTACGGAATCATCTGTCAATGCAAGTGCTGCTGTCTTATACCCAAGTGCTTTCAAGTTCTCGATCGCCTGAACCGGCCAGATTTCTTTCCTGTCGCATCTGCGTTCTTTATCATCCTGAATAAATGTCCATGGAATCTGAAACACCGTTCCCATACTCACTCTGGATGCTCTTCGATACAATGGATTGCTGCATCCGCCTGTCAGAAGTACTGCATCCATATTTAAAGCTGCGGCAGAACGAAAAATCGCTCCCACATTCGTCGGATTCATTACATTTTCAAGAACTGCAACCTTTTTTGCATTTTGACATACCTTTTCCACTTCTGGCAATCCCCTCCGTCGCATAGCACACAGCATTCCTCTTGTCAGCTTAAACCCTGTCAGTTGTGCCAGCACATCAAATTCTGCTGTATAAACCGGAATCTCATCGCATCGTGCAAGAACAGAGGCTGCCTCACCTTCAATCTGCTTTTTCTCTACCAATACCGCTACCGGAGTGTAGCCGGCATTCAAGGCTCTCTCAATCACCTTTGGACTTTCTGCAATAAACATTCCCTCCTCCGGGTGATCTTTATTTAACAACTGTGCCTCGGTCTTTCTCGCAAATATATCCAGCTCTGGTGCATGAAAATCCGTTATTTCTATCATCCGAATCACTTCTTTTCCCCTCCTGTTAATTCCAGTTTCTTCAGCTCTGTCTCTTCTGCCTTATATCCTGACTACTTTCATCAGATCTGACTTTATCTCTTCTCTCTTATACCCTGACTGCTTTCATCAGATCTGACTTTATTTTTTCTACTCTATACCTGCCGCTGCATATTCCGGTGTACTTTTTTTCTCACGAAATAATAGCAGATCACCTGCATAATGATCGTAATGATCCAGGATGCAGGATAAGAAATAAATAAAATATCCAATGAACGATGTGCAGGAAAGATCCAGAAAATCCAGACAATTCTTGTCCCTACTGTTCCGATCACCGAAAGAATCATCGGAACGGCTGAGTGTCCCATTCCTCTCAATGCCCCCGGAAAAAGATCCATCAGTCCACACAGGAAATACGTTACCGTTGTATATAAAAGAATTTCCATTCCACACTGGATAACTTTTGCATCTTCCGTATAAATCTTCAACAGTTCCGGACCAAATCCATACGCACTGACGCCAAGAATCGATGTAATAACTACTGATAAAATAATACAGTCAATCAGAACTTTATCCATTCGTTTACTTTTTCCTGCACCATAATTCTGACTCGTAAAACTCATACATGTCTGTGTCACGGAATTTACAGTCACATATAAAAATCCGAAAATATTATTGGCTGCAGTATATCCTGCCATTGCGGTAGACCCAAAAGAGTTTACAGAAGACTGTAAAAGTACATTTGAAAAATTAATCACTGTACTCTGTATTCCCGCCGGAATACCAACTTGAAAGATCTGCTTCATATAGATTCCCCTGATCCGAAGCTTTGAAAATGATAGTTTGTAACTGCCTTCCGATCTACAAAGGCATCGTAAAACCAAAATACTTGAAATCATCTGGGAAACGATTGTTCCGATCGCAACTCCTGCTACACCCATGTCAAAAACAATTACCAGCAGCAGATTCAGACCGGCATTGATCACTCCTGCAGCAACCAGAAAGAACAGTGGACGCTTTGTATCTCCGACGGCCCTCAGAATGGCTGCACCATAATTGTAGAGCATAAAAAACGGCATTCCTAAAAAATAGATTCTCATATATAACGTTGACAGTCCGATCACGTCATCCGGTGTATCCATCAATTCTAACGCAAATCTCGAAAAGATCAATCCCACAAATGCCATGACAATCCCGCTGATTAATGCCAGTGTAATTGCGGTATGTACTGTCTCTGACATCTCCTTTTCTCGCTTTGCCGCATAAAAACGTGCTGCCAGAACATTTGCTCCAAGAGAAATTCCAATAAAAAGATTGGTAAACATATTGATCAATGCTGTTGTCGATCCAACTGCCGCCAATGACTGACTTCCGCTGAACCTTCCAACCACAATAATATCTACCGCATTAAACATCAACTGAAGGATTCCTGAAAGCATCAATGGAAGTGAAAAAGAAATCAGCTTATCCATAATCGTCCCATTGCACATATCTATTTCATATTTACTTTTCTTTGTCTGAGATTCCATACTTCTGCATTTCTCCTTTAAAAAATCTGTAATCAGTATACTTCATTTTTCTATAAATTTCTATAAATGTAACTATCTGATTTTGCTGAATGTGCTTTCTGTGGTATGATCATACTATTATTCACAAGTTTATATAAACCACAGAATCAGGTATTGATCCACAAGATCGGACAGACTACCCTAATACCAGATAATAGGAGAAAAGAACAATGAAAAGAATACGCCCTGACTTTTATAATGAATTTCACTGCATCGCAGATTCCTGCACAATTACCTGCTGTCAGGAATGGAAAATTGCTGTGGATCCGGACACAAACCGGAAATGGAAAAAAGTTTCTGCCCCCGCTGATGTACCAGAACAAAAAAAGAATCTCAGTGCCTATACAGAAAAAAAAGACGGTCTCCGGGTCATTCAGCTTGACTCAGACCATCGTTGCCCCTTTCTTTCCGAGAACAGACTATGCCGGCTTGTTACTGCTTACGGTGATAAAATCCTGTCCGAAACCTGTACTACGTTTCCAAGAGAAATTCACCGGTTTCCCTGTCATATCGAGGAAACGCTGATGCCGTGCTGTCCTGCGGTGATCGATCTGCTGGAGCAGGCTGATGCATCACAGTTTCCAGATGTTCCCACCGAATGTGACACTCCTTTATTTCAGATCCGCAGGAACATTCTCCGTCTTTTGTTGCCCGCATCCTCACCAGTCTGTTCTGTTGAGGATTACTCCATTGAGCCTTGTTCCGCCGAGATCTGTTCCACTGAGGATCTCCTGCTTAAGATTCATTATATTTTACAGGAACTATATCGTAACGATTCTTTGGATGAGACCCTGATCCGTGATTACTTTTCGGCTGATACACTCTCCCAGTTAAGTGATGCCATCCAATCTATCCATCTTCCGGCAGAAGATACTTTTTTTGAATGCAATGAACTGTTGCAGGATCTTGCAGTTAATTATCAGAGCGAGAAACTTTATTGTGATTTTTTAAATCCAATTCTTTCTCTTTCAGAGTACATTTCAGAATCTGCAACAGATTTTATGCATCCGGTCTCTTTTCCTTCTTTGGATACAGGAACGTCACTCTCTGAACTTTGGTCAGACTTTCAGATCAGATTTTCTGAAGTTCAGCCACTGATGCTGAAGTTTCTTGCCAATGAAATTTTTTCGGATCTTGTCACTCCTGACAGCTACCTGGAAGATCTTCTGATCCGAATCCAGTGGATCGCTCTTGAATATTCAGCGATCCGTCAAAGTCTTTTTCTACAATGGCTTCAGAATAACAGGAGTACACTTACATTTGAAATGGTTCGCCGGACACTCGTTATCATCACAAGAATGACAGGCTACGAAGAAGAGGATATCCGCAAATATCTGACCAACAGTTTTGAAGC
>ERZ773181.2029-NODE-2029-length-14398-cov-3.174440_pt1 | contig 14398 bp, 14 predicted proteins | sample MGYA00581001_ERZ773181 | MGnify/ENA primary metagenome ERZ773181 (study PRJEB29015, sample SAMEA2737780) | human gut metagenome | biome: human gut; feature: human-associated habitat; material: faeces | place: China | collected 2012 ... | reverse complement strand
TAATATTTAATTCTATTACAATTAATATAATAAATTATACATATATTTGGAAACTATAAAATCTAAAAAAATCCAAAAAATTCAAATATTTTATTAACCTACTTTTCATAGAATACTATTTAAAAATTTATATATTCAATTTCGAACCGATCATGTAAATTCTAATTTTTAATTACACATATTTCACAATGCAAACAAATAAAAAAAATCACCGAAATAATCGGTGGCTTTTTTGTTTTTTATTTTTATTTTTCCATCTCGTAAATTTGACAAAAAAATAAGCCAAAACCTAAACACATTAGATAAAAACAAGTAATTATATAATTAAAAAATATAAAGGTTTTTTAGTTTACATCTAATTCTAAAATGTTTTTAGTGTGAATTTTTTAAAACATTCATATTTTCAAAGATTAAAAATTTAAAAAAAATTAAACTCTTTAATCTTAGCACGCAATTTATCTATATCAATTTTATCTTCATAATTCAAAAAATTTTTAAATTTTTTTATGTTTCTTGTTGTCGATACATATTTAAGCATTTTTTCTATTTGATCCTTTACAACAACATCTGAACTGTTTTTAATACTCCACGAACTAAAATCACTTATAGCAACCTTTCCGTTATTTCTAACCAAAATATTGCCTTCAAATTCATCGCTTTGATACAAACCTTTTTTCAACAATTGTTCTATTCCGTCCAGAATATCTTTCAACAACTTTTCGGATTGCACACTTCTTACCGAAACAGAACGACACTTTTCCATAATATAAACAAACAATCCATCATTTACTTTTATACATTCCAAAGGCGGAACTAAATTATCGCATAAATTGAGATGTTTCCTACTTAAACGATTATAAATTTCATCACTATGAAAACATTTTGCAGCTCTTTGTTTATGAGTAATGGTATTTTGAATTAAAAATACTTCTCCGTCTCCGCCTTTTCCTATTACTCCGAGTAAATCATATCCCTGTTCTTTTAATTTTTTTTTTATGGAAATTAATTGACCTTTTGTAAGATTCATTCATTTTACCTCCCTGTAAATTACTCCTATGACTAAAGTATTTACAGATTGATAAAATTAATAAGCAAATTGTAAATTCAGTTAAGAGGCTCGCAGGCTCTGGCGTTTAAATTAAGTGAAGCTCTATTACCTTTCAAAAATTCATAATAACCTTGAGAGCCCACCATAGCTGCATTGTCTCCGCAATATTTCATTTCGGGTTTATAAAATTTAAAATTCCTCTTTGCACATTCTGATTCAAGCTGTCTTCTTAAAAGAGAATTAGCCGAAACTCCTCCTGCTATTGCCAAAACAGAATAGTTATAATCTTTAGCAGCTCTTATAAAATTATCGGTAAGACAGTCTACGACGGATTTCCTGAAAGAAGCAGACAAATCTTCTATAGGTAGTTTTTCGTTTTTTTGATTAAACTTATTTATTATGTTTATCATCGCGGTTTTAAGTCCTGAAAAACTAAAGTCATATGTATTGTCTTCACCGCTCAGCGGTACAGGCAGTTTAAAGCTAAGCGGGTCTCCTCTTTCGGCAACTTTATCAAGCATAACTCCGCCGGGATAATCCATTCCCAAACGTCTTCCGACTTTATCAAAAGCTTCTCCTGCAGCGTCGTCACGTGTCCTACCCAAAACATTAAATTCCGTATAACTTTTTACTTCCACTATATGAGAATGCCCACCGGACACAACAAGACACAAAAACGGTGGTTTTAAATCATGGTTGGTAAGATACAAGGAAGCAATATGGGCTTTTATGTGATGAACAGGCACAATAGGAAGTCCGCTCGCAATAGATAACCCTTTTGCAAAATTAAGTCCCACCAAAAGCGAACCTATAAGTCCCGGTGCAAAAGTGACGGCAATAGCGTCTATATCACCAAGATTCAAATTTGCTGATTCCAGTGCCGATTTTATAACCGGTGCTATGTTTTCAATATGTTTACGTGACGCGACTTCAGGAACCACGCCTCCATAAACCTTATGATCGTTTATTTGAGACGAAACAATGGAAGAAACAACGTTTCTTCCATTTTCAACCACTGCGGCTGCTGTATCGTCACAAGATGACTCTATAGCAAGTATTTTCATATTATATCCTATTAATAATTTTCGTTATCGTTGCAATTTTCATTGCAGTTATAGTTACAATTGTCATTGCGGTTATATTTATAGCTATCCTCTCGAATCTGTATAAGAGTAGCTAACTCTTTATCAAGATGTTTTCTTCTTCTTTTCAAGTCTCCTATTTTGGATTCGTTTCTTTCAATCTTGTGTCTGACATCTCCGATTTCATTGTTTATCTTTCTAAGCTTACTTCTAATGTCTGATCCTCCTCCATACCGATAAACGTTATAGAGAAGTGCTTCACATATTTCTTTTTTATTGAGCAGTTCACTAAGTTTACTATCTAAACTTGTACGCACGTTTCTTTCGTAGTATCTGATATCTGACTCGTTTTCATTTATATCCCTTTTAATCGAATTATACGAACGACTTTTTTTATATTTGGCAAATTCACATCTTTGAATATCCGCTGCACGTTCTCTGTCATATGAGCTGACTCCTGCAGCACCGACTGAACCTGCGAAACTTCCAACTGCGAACAAAGATGCTACTGCCAAAGCTGATACTTTTCCTAAAATGTTTTTCATAAAATCATCTTCCTATCAAGTAAATTTTATAGGTACATTATAACATATAATTAATTTAAAGTCAACTTATTTTAAATTAAAATAAAAAGTCATTATAAGTGCGTCTTCTACCGGGCTTTCATAAAAATTCTTACGCGTTCCGACCTTTTCAAATCCGCATTTTTCGTAAACAGATATAGCTGAATTATTTGATTTTCTTACTTCCAAAGATAAAAATTCAAGATTGTTTTCTTTTGCGTAATCAATAAGCTTTTTTGTAAGGATTGTGCCTATTCCCTTTTTTCGAAACAAAGGATTTACGGCTATATTATAAACATATCCTTCTGCTCCTGCAGCGATGTACATCCCCGAAAATCCCACTATATCCCTGTCCAAACGAGCTACAAAAAATTTGGAATTTGAATCGTTTAAAGCACTTTTAAAAGAATTTTCAGACCACGGCTTTGAAAAACACATTTTTTCGATTTCGGCAACTTTTTCAACGTCTTCTGATCTTAAATCCGTTATATTAATCTTTTGCGTCATACCATGTATCTCCCACAGACACGTGTACTTCCAGAGGAACGCTTATTTTTACCGCGTTTTCCATTTCGTTTTTAAGTATTTCTTTTGCTTTTTCCGCCTCGATGCGAGGAGCTTCAATTATCAATTCGTCATGAACCTGAAGAATAAGCTTTGATTTAAGATTTTCTTTTTTAAGTCTTTTGTACGTGTTTATCATGGCAATCTTTATAATATCGGCAGCACTGCCTTGGATTGGCATGTTTCTCGCGACTCTTTCTCCGAATGAACGAAGAACTCTATTGGGTGATTCCAGTTCAGGAAGATATCTTCTGCGGCAAAGCATTGTTTCGGCATATCCTCGCTCTTTGGCTAAATCTATTACTTTGTGCATATACTCGTCCACACCTTTATAATGCTCAAGATACCTGTTTATATAGTTTTGAGCTTCATACCTGCTTATTTTTAAATCTTCGGCAAGCGAAAATGCACTCATTCCGTAAACTATTCCGAAGTTTACCGCTTTGGCTCTGAAACGCATTTCAGGAGTCACCATATTTATCGGGAGATTTAAAATTTGCGATGCCGTTATTGCGTGAATATCTTCATGATTTTTAAAAGCGTCAATCATGTTTGAGTCTTTAGACATATGTGCAAGAATTCTAAGCTCTATTTGCGAATAATCTGCGTCTATAAGGACGTTTCCGGGTTCGGCTTTAAAGAATTTTCTAAGTTCGCGGCCTCTTTCGGTTCTTACCGGAATGTTTTGCAAATTCGGTTCTGTAGAACTTATTCTTCCCGTGCGGGTTTCTGTTTGATTAAAAGACGAATGAATTCTTCCCTTTTCTGTTATCAGACTAATCATTCCGTCGCAGTACGTTGATTTGAGCTTTGAAAGTGCTCTGTATTCTAAAATTAAATCTATTATCTCATGATAACCTTTTAATTTTTCAAGCGTTTCGGCTCCCGTTGAATAACCTGTTTTACCCTTTTTGCCTTTCGGAAGACCAAGCTTTTCGAAAAGCACGAATCCGAGCTGCTTTGGAGAATTTATATTAAATTCAAATGAAGAAATTTCATAAATTGAATTTTTTAATTCGGATATACGCTCATCAAGCTTTTTTTCGTAATATTCCAAACCTGATTTGTCAACAAAAAATCCTTCATTTTCCATTGAAGCAAGTACTTCTGACAAGGGCTCTTCTATTTCGGACAACAAATTAAATTGACAGCGATTTTCAAGTTCTTTTTTAAAAATGGGGAAAAGTTTTTTCATTAAAAATACTTTTTCGGCATGAATAAAATCTTCTTCGCTTAAATTTTCGCAAGGATTTAATTTCGGCAAAGCAATGGAGTACTCTTGAGCCGCTCTTAAAATATCGTAATCTTTGGCTGAAGGATTGAGAAGATAAAGTGCAAGCATAACGTCAAATTTTTCGCCGTTAAATTCCCAATTTTTCTTTTGAAATTCACGATACAACTTTTTTATGTCGTAAGTTACTTTCTCTGATTTTGAATTTTTAAGATTTTTTAAGAATTCTTCTGTATTTTTCGAATTTATTACGTAAATTTCGTTTTTGTGTTCGGCGTAAATTTTTTCTATTCCTTTTTCCGAATAATCCGCTAGGAAAAACAAAGTTTCTTCTTTTAAAATTTCAGAAATCAATTCCGAAGAAATGTCAGAGGAAATAATTTTTATTTCGCTTGATTCCTGCTCATTTTTTTCAAGGCCCAGTTTATCCATAAGAGAAAAAAATTCCAAATCAATCATTATTTCTTTCGCACGGTGAGTATTAACAGGTTTGCGAACATATTCTTCATCGGTAATTTTTATCGGAGCACTGCGATTTATTTTCCCAAGTTCATAACTCATATAAGCTTCTTTTTTACCGTTTAAAAGTTTGTTTTTAACACTTTCTTTTATTTCTGTTGAATTTTCAAGATTACTGTAGATATTATCAAGGCTTCCAAACTTTGAAACCAAATCTCTTGCGGTTTTTTCGCCAATACCTTTAACTCCCGGGATGTTGTCGGAAGAATCACCTTGAAGAGCTTTTACGTCTATAAGCTCTATAGGAGACACATTATAGACTTCTTTTACTTTTTCTTCATCGTAAAGGGTGGATTCGGGTTTTCCGAATTTAGTCGAAGCTATACGAACCGTAACGTTTGGAGATATAAGCTGCAAACTGTCACGGTCTCCCGTTGCAAGAACACATTCATAATTTTTTTCTTCACAATACTTGGCAAAAGTTCCCAAAATATCATCCGCTTCGTATCCTTCGCACATTATCGGATTGTAACCCAAAGCACTTAGTAATTCCTTTAGAATCGGAACCTGGCTTGCAAGTTCTTCGGGCATTTTTTTTCGATTGGCTTTATATCCGTCATACATCTTATGCCTGAAAGTGGGAGCGGGCAAATCAAATGCCACGGCAACAGCGTCAGGATTTGTCTCGTTTAAGAGCTTTTGCATAGTGGTTAGGAATCCGTAAATTCCATTGGTCATTTGACCTTTCTTGTTCGAAAGCATACGTATTCCGTAAAATGCACGATTAAGTATACTGTTACCGTCAAGCACCAAAAACTTCAAAAATATCACCGCTTTTCCTATTTCAAATTATGCCAAACGTTTTGAACGTCTTCGTCTTCGTCGAGTATGTCGATAAGAACGTTGACTTTTTCAGAATCTTCTTCCGAAAGAGTTACATAATTATCAGGCACCATTCCGATTTCGGACGAAATAAAAGAATAATTTTTATTCTTCAGATAATCATAAACATTTTCATAATCTTCTTTATCCGTGTATACAATGAAACAGTCGCCGTCACTCACCATATCCAAAGCTCCTGATTCTATTGCGTCTTCTTCAAGAGCGGATTCGTCTGCGGTTTCGGAATCTATTACTATTATGCCTCTTTCTTTAAACATGAAAGAAACACATCCCGTAGAGCCAAGATTTCCTCCGTATTTACTGAAATAATGGCGTATGTTTCCTGCGGTTCTGTTGCGGTTATCGGTAAGAGTTTCGACTATAACGGCTACTCCAGACGGGCCATAGCCTTCATATGTAATTTCTTCATACTCGTTTGCATCTGCACCCATTGCTTTTTTGATTATTCTCTCTATGTTGTCGTTGGGAACGTTATTTGCTTTTGCCTTTGCTATGGCGTCGCGAAGTTTAAAGTTTGACGAAGGATCTGCTCCGCCTTCTTTGGCAGCAACTGCTAATTCACGTCCTACTTTAGTGAAAATTTTTGCTTTTTGGGCGTCTGTTTTTTCTTTCTTTCTTTTGATGTTGTTCCATTTTGAATGTCCGGACACTTTAATTCACCTCATAATTTTTAAATACTTTATATATCATTTTATTATTTAAACCAACTGGCTTATTAGGAAAGAAAGTAAAGGAGAAAGTATAAGATGAAAAATAAAAAATTAACTGCAGTAATCTTCCAAAATAGTATCCATTTCTTCGCGTGAAGAAGCTACAATGCCTTTTTTGAGCAGACTTCTGTCAGCTTCGGGCAGTTCGCTCACCATTATACACGTTGTGCGAAACGGAAGTTTTTCACTTCCTTCAAACACGGCAATATTTCCTTTATACTCTTTTATTACGTATTCGGGTTTTAATTCCGGGATTTCTTTTTGAGGCTTTGAAGCAGATACTGAATTGCTTTCCGAAACTTTATCGGAATTATCTGTCTTTTCGGTATTTTCATTTTTAATTAAAAAGAATGTCCCTCCTACCGCCATCAAAGTTATCGCACCCAAAACTGCCATTAATTTTTTCATTTTTAATTCACCCTAAACAACTATGATTTTTATTTTTATTATTTCATAAACCTGACGAATTTATTCCCGAAGTACTTTGACGCGTTTTATCGTAATTAATTTTTCTTTGGTTACACGAAAAAATTGAACAATTAAATCAATTTTGCTACAATTGAAAGCATAAAGAATGGAGGGATTTTTATGAATGTAACATTAATTTCTTATACTCCCGAACCGGAGAAAATCGTGGCAACCGCCGCCAAGTTATGTTATTCGCCGTGCTCAATTGAAGAAACAAAAAACAAACTCACAGATGAATCTATCAAATCTTTTGTAAAAATGTTGGCAGATATAGGCCATGAAAGTCCTCTTGAACACATAACGTTCACTTTTGGAATAGAGGGCGTATCAAGAGCTCTTCTTGCACAGCTTACCCGACACAGAATGGCTTCATACAGCGTTCAAAGTCAGCGATATGTTAAAAACACGGATTTAAAATACGTAGTTCCCGAGGAAATAAAAAATTTCCCCGAAGCTGTCGAAGAGTTTGAAACTTCTATAAAACAGTCCTACGAGCATTACAACAAACTCGCAAGTATTTTGGAAGAAAAACATAAAAATCGTCTGATAAAAATGGGAGTGGATGAAAACACCGCTCAGAAAGCCGCAGAAAAATTGGCAATCGAAGACGCTAGGTATGTTCTTCCCAACTCATGTACAACAAATATAATATGCACTTTCAATGCAAGGAGTCTTCTTAACTTTTTTTCTCACAGATGCTGCAGGAGAGCTCAACAAGAAATCAGAGAGCTCGCAACAAAAATGCTGAAACTCGTAAAGGAAAAAGCCCCGAATATATTTTCTTCCGCGGGGCCGCCCTGCGTAAGGGGCAAATGTAAAGAAGGAAAAATGTCTTGCGGGAAAGCTTTGGAAATAAGAGAGTCTTTTAGAAATTTGTAAAAAGCAAAAAGAAGGTCTGGACGGATGCGAGAAAAGCACTTGAGCAAAACTTCTGGATGAAACTTTTTCAGAAAAACAAAATAAACGCCCTTCGGAAAAGCTTTGGAAATAAAAAAGTCTTTTAGAAATTTATAAAAAACAAAATTAAAAGGGAGTCACTGCGAAAATGAACGGCAAACTTATAGTAATAGAAGGTCTGGACGGATGCGGAAAAGGCACTCAGGCAAAACTTCTGGCTGAAACTTTTTCTGAAAAAAAAATAAAATATAAATATCTTTCTTTCCCTGATTATTCATCCCCTTCGTCTTCACTTATAAAAATGTACCTAAACTCCGAATTCGGAAACAGCCCTTCGGATGTAAACGCTTATGCGGCTGCTTCGTTTTTTGCAGTGGACAGATTCGCAAGCTATAAAACATCGTGGGGAAAATTTTATCGCGACTGCGATGTTTTAATATGCGACAGATACACTACTTCCAATACTTTTTATCACATGTGCAAACTCGAAGAAAACAAGTGGGATGAGTATTTAACATGGCTTTACGATTATGAATATAATAAATTAGAACTTCCTAAACCCGACGCCGTAATATATCTTGATATGCCGCTGGAAATTTCCCAGGAACTGATGAAAAAAAGATACCACGGAGACGAAACGAAAAAAGACCTTCACGAATCAAATCTTGATTATCTAAAAAAATGCAAAAAAGCCGCAAATTACGTCTGCAAACACGGAAATTGGTTTTTTATTAATTGCACTCAAAACGGAAAAATTAAATCCAAAAATCAAATACACGACGAAATAATCGGCTTTTTGAGAAAGGATGTGCTTAATGGAACCGAGTTTTAAAAGTCCTGAAGCCGAAGACAAAACTTGGATTGAAAAAACTTTAAAAAATACAGTCAGTTCCGAAGCAGCTTTCGGAACGCATTTCATATGGTTGGAAGTTTTCGGAGTTAAAGTATATAATTATGAAGGAATATTTATTAAAAAATCAGAAAAAAACGGTCTGTCGTATGAATTTCCAAGAGGTGCGAAATCTGAAGATGCTTTCAAAAACGCCATGAAATTCATATTTGACGATTGCAAAAAAGCTAACGCCAAAGAACTTAAATTTACCGAACTTGTAAATTCCGAAGCTTTTGAACTCGACAGGATTTTTCCAAAAAAATTTGAATTTATCCCACGCAGAGATAAATTCGAATATGTTTACTATGCTCAAGATTTGGCCTCTCTTAAGGGTAAAAAATATCATTCCAAAAAGAATCATATTTCGAAATTTTCCAAAAATCATGACTGGCGTTATGTTGAAATCAATCCTAAAAATAAAGATAAGTATTTGAATTTTTTCAAAAAATGGTTCACTTTGAAATGTCGCAAGAAAGATTACTTTGATATTCCCGAATACCGAGCAATTCAAAAAGCAATCGAAAATTACGAGTTTTTGAATCTTTCGGGAGGTACAATAGAAATTAACGGTAAAACCGTTGCGTGTACTTTGGGAGAAGAAATAAACGATAAAATTTTTCTTATTCATTTCGAAAAAGCTCTTCCCGAATATAACGAAGCCTACAGCGTTATAAATAATGAATTTGCAAAGTTTCTTTCAAAAAAATATGAATTTATAAACCGAGAAGAAGACATGGGAATACCCGGTTTGAGGAAATCAAAGCTCTCATATAAGCCCGCTTTTCTGGTGCCCAAATACGAAGCTGTTTTGAAGGACTTTGAAAATGGTATCTTTTAAACATGCAACAGAAGAAATGAAGCCTTGTCTTATTAATGCAATGTGTGAGTGCTTTGGCGATTCAAAAGAAAACGCAAACTACTTTTTTGACAACAAATTTTCTATGGAAAACTGCTTTGTATGTGTAAAAGATGGAGCAGTTGCGGCGTCTCTTCACACAATGGAGCAAAAGCTTATTTTAAATGAAAAAATTTACAAGTCTTCTTACATCTATGCAGCATGCACTTTGCCTCAATACCGAAATCAAGGGTACATGAAAAAGCTTTTAAAGTACACTGAAGACTGTCTTGAAGCAAAAGGCAGCTGCTTTACTTTTTTAGTTCCGGGAAGTTTAGATCTCGTGAATTTTTACCAAAAAGCAGGATATCAAAATTTTTTCAAAACTAAAACTATTTGTCTCGAAAAAGACGATATTACAAAGCTTTTTTATGAAAAATCGAGTAATTTAATAAATTTTTCCGAAATCTCTGTGGAATATTTAAGGTTTAATGTGTATAATAAATTTAACGGAATTATGTACAGCGATAAAGATATAAAATACGCAAAAAAATTTTATGAAAGATTCGGCGGAAAGACTGTTTATGCCCCAAAAGGTTATACCATATGCGTCCCTGTCGACGATTTAGCTCTCGAAGTTAAGGATTTTACGTGCAACAGCAGTTCACTGCCGCATATTATGTCGGAAATAATCAATTGTTTTCCGAATTACGAAAATTATCTCATAAAGACTAATCCCGAAAATAATTTATTTGAAAATATATTGCCCCAAATTTGCAAATCCACAAATTTTTATGGTATGATAAAGCCCCTGAAGAGCGAATATTGTCAAATAATAAAAAATTTCGAGGCAAACGCTTATTTGGGTCTGGCTTTGGACTAAAAAACACAGAGGAAAATTATTTATGATTAGAAATATAAAATTATACAAAACCAAACTCAGGCAAAAGTACCGAAGTATTCGAGAAAGAATGCCTAAAGATAAAAAATCCGTTATGGATGAAAAAATACTAAGTAAAATATGCATATTAAATGCCTATAAAAAAAGCGATACGGTGTTTACCTACGTCTCGAAAGAAATAGAAGTAGACACATTTGAACTTATAAAAAAATGCAAAAGCGACGGAAAAAAAGTTGCCGTTCCTGCTTGCAATTCAGAAAACCGAACAATGAATTTTTACTATATAAATTCCTTTGACGATTTGGAAAAGGCAACTTTCGGTTTGCTTGAACCTATTCGTGAAAAGTGTCAAAAAGTAAAGGACTATTCTTCGGGTCTTTGCATAGTCCCCGGATTTTGTTTTGACTACAAAGGTTACAGGCTTGGATACGGATACGGGTATTACGACAGATTTTTACAAAATTTCGGCGGAACTACCCTCGGGATATGCTACAGTAACTGCATAATTCCGCAGCTTCCACACGGAAGATTCGACAAACATGTGGACATACTTCTAAACGACAGATATATAAAAGAAATAAAAAGAGAGAAAAAACATGAAATCATCAAAAAAAGAAAACATAAATAAAACTCAAAAAAACGGTATGTTTTTTAAAATTACCTGGTTTGTCCTTATGGCTTTGATATCTATACTTCTTGCAAGATACATACTCGTGGGAATAAACGATATGCTGGCTGTTGGAAAACCTGCGGGAACCGTTATGGTGGAAATTCCCGAAAATGCCTCTGTTGGAACAATCGCTGACATTCTTAAGAAAAACGGAATTATTTCAGAAAAAGAATTTTTTAAGATTTACGCCAAGTCAACGAAATTTTCCGGAGCGTTTTCTGCGGGAATATATGAACTCGACAGCAGTATGGATTATCAAGCTATAATAAACTGCCTTAAAAACCGTTCTGATATTGACGCAGTTGTGGAAATAACGTTTACGGAAGGCATGAATATTTTAGATTACGCACAGCTTTTAGAAAGCAATAAAGTATGTAAAAAAGATGACTTCTTTAAATGCTGTAAATCCAATCAATTTGACGATAAATATACTTTCCTTAAAGACATAGACAACTCAAAAGAACGCGTGTACAAACTCGAAGGATATTTATTCCCCGATACTTACAAGTTCTATCAGGGAGAAAAAGCTTCGGACGTTATAACAAAGATACTTAACAATTATAACAAAAAAGTAATTAAAAAAGGAAAAATCGAAGGCTACAGCGAAAGTGTAAGCATTGACGAACTTGCAAAATCCAAAGGTATGACTCAAGACGAACTCATAACGATAGCTTCGCTTATTCAGGCAGAAGCCGCAAATAAAAACGATATGTATATGGTGTCTTCTGTAATTCATAACAGACTCAGAACCATTGATTACGGCGGTAAAAATTCATTCGGCGAATATTCGATAGGAATACTCAGAATAGATTCCACAGTGTATTATCCTTACAAGACAAAGTTGGCAGTTCCTGAAAATATCAGAAAAACTTTTAAGAGCAACTACGACACATATAAAATTGAAGGCCTTCCGCCGGGACCTATATGCAATCCCGGAATGGATGCAATTTTGGCAGCTTTAAATCCCGCTCAGACTAATTATTACTACTATTGCCACAGCACTACAGGAGAAGCTTTTTATGCCAAAACCAACGACGAGCATATTTCAAATCTTAGAAAAGCCGGATTGAAATAATATAGTTTTAGGGCAATTAAATATAGCTAAATAAAAGACGTTTAAGAGCAACTACAAAGCTTATATACATTCACACAGCGGATGTATTCTAGCAGCTTTAAATCCTGCTCAGATTAATTATTACTATTACTGTCACAGCACTGCAGGAGAGGCTTTTTATGCAAAAACCAACGACGAACACATTTTAAATCTTAGAAAAGCTGGGTTGAAATAACGCCGTTTTGAAGGCATTTAATCAAATTAAACACTCAAACCAAACTTTAATCCGAATTATTAAAAGAAAAAAACCAATACTTAAATTAAGTAAACATTTACTTAAAAAGGTTGGTTTTTTTATGTATAAAAGATGTGTTATTTTATTTGGATTTTTTATGTTTCTCTTTTGCATGGCGTTTTTTTCAATTGATTATCTTTCTGACAAAGAAACTTTATACGACGCCGCACTTAATCAGCAAAACTATAATTTAAAAATAGCAAATATACGCGGAACAATTTACGACTGTCGAAATATTCCTCTCGTTAATACCGAAAAAAAATTCATAGCTGCCGCAGTGCCGTGTACGGAATCTTTAACAGCTTTAACTCCCGTGGTGTCAGACGACAAAAAAGAAGAACTTTATAAAAAATGCTCTAAAAATACTCCTTTTACAATTGAAGTAAATTCAAGAGTAAATTCTCCATACATTAAAGTCTTCGAAGTTCCGATAAGATACAGCGGCATTACTCCTGCCGCACACATAATCGGCTATATCTCGGGAGACAAAAAAGGGTTGTGCGGTATCGAAAAAATATATGATGACTATCTTTCGGGTAACAACCATGACATATACGTAAAATATTGTGTTGACGCCTCAGGAAAGATTTTGCCCGGTAAAAAAGAATTTATCGAAGATAAGTCTTATCTCAAATCCAAAGGAGTCGTCCTTAACATAGACAGCCGTATTCAGGCAATTGTGGAAGAAGCCGCAAACAAATACATCACTCGTGGAGCTGTAATCGTAAGCGAAATCCCCGAATGCGAAATAAGAGCGTGTTCGAGCTTGCCGGGGTTCTTGCCCGGAAATGTAGCTCCTTATCTTAACGACAAAAATTCCCCTCTTTTAAATCGTATAATGTGTTCTTTTAATTTGGGTTCGGTATTTAAAATCGTAACCTCTGCTGCTGCCCTTGAAGGAGGAATCAGCGAAAATACTCTTTATGACTGTCGTGGATTCAACAAAGTTGAAGATGCATGCTTTAAATGTTTTAATTCAAAAAAACACGAAACCGTTAATATGGAGCAAGCTCTTGCTCATTCGTGTAACGGATACTTTATAGAACTTATCAAAAAAATGCCCTACAACGCCCTTTTAAACATGGCTAGAAAATTCAAACTCGGTGAATCGGTATCTTTGGCTCCCGGAATGAATTCCGATAAAGGCACTCTTCCGAGTGAAGAAAGTTTGAAAAATATAAAAACTCTTGCCAACTTTTCTTTCGGACAAGGTAAACTCATGGCAACTCCGCTTCAGGTAACGGGAATAATAAATACTATTGCTTCCGGAGGCATTTACAGCAATCCGAAGCTCATAAAGGGTCTTACAGACGAAAGTATGAAAATTACCAAAAAAGATATCGTCAGCCCAAAAAGAGAGCGAATAATATCTGAAAGCACCGCAAAAAAATTAAAATCTCACATGAAGGCTTCGATAGATTACGGCACAAGCGAAAGAGGAAAACCCGAAAAAACCGATGCTGCCGCAAAAACTTCCACTGCTCAAACGGGGATCATAGAAGATGGGAAAAAAATCGAACAATCTTGGTTTGCAGGCTTTTTCCCTTATGAAAACCCAAAATATTCAATTGTTATTCTTTCCGAAGCAGGTTCGGGAGGAGGCGAAAGCTGCGGTCCTGTATTCAAAGAAATTACAGATAGAATTATATCTGAAATCCCTGAACTTTTTATTGATAAAAATTAATTCTTTTACCGTAATTACAAGATTTGAAAATGTCAAAGCTTCGATCTTTCATTTAAAGAAATTACAGACAGAATTATATCTGAAATTCCTGAACTTTTTATTGATAAAAATTAATTCTTTTACCGTAATTACAAGATTTGAA
>ERZ773181.2024-NODE-2024-length-14425-cov-160.196033_pt1 | contig 14425 bp, 10 predicted proteins | sample MGYA00581001_ERZ773181 | MGnify/ENA primary metagenome ERZ773181 (study PRJEB29015, sample SAMEA2737780) | human gut metagenome | biome: human gut; feature: human-associated habitat; material: faeces | place: China | collected 2012 ... | reverse complement strand
GTTTGAGGGTATTGCTAAAACAAATACAACAAACACGGATAAATATAAAGAACAAATGACTGATGAGTTTGAGGGTATTGCTAAAACAAATACAACACACGAATTCTGATCAGTCAATTGATCGTGTTCATAAATTTTAATAAAGCAAGAAGAAACACATTAAAGTTTCGAGTGAAACTATGGAATATTGATATATAAGAATACTTTTATTCAATACAAACTATGAGGATATGATTTACTAATAAACGATATTTGTTTCAGATTTACTATTTGAATAATGTTATATAATTGAATAGATGAAGGAATTTGTTGTTTATTGAGCGCATATATAGAGTATGATTCAAGTAAAAAATCTCACCAAGGTCTATAGGACCAAAAGCCATAGGAATTTCAAGGCATTGAAGAATCTTAACCTTGTCCTGCCAAGCAAGGGGCTGGTTCTTTTGTGTGGAAAGAGCGGGTCTGGCAAGACCACGCTCTTGAACATCCTCGGTGGTCTTGATTATCAGACCGAAGGCGAGATTCTGGTGGACGGTAACCCCCTTCTGAAAAAGAATCTGGATGGATATAGGAACAACTACTCGAGCTTCGTCTTCCAACAATTGAACCTTATAGACGATCTGACCGTCGAGGAGAACATGGATGTATGCTTCGACCTGATGGGGATGAAGAAGAACAAGGCTAAGATCGTAGAGGCGTTGTCACATGTCAGACTTCCCGATGACGGGACGGATCTAGACGATTTTCTTTCCAGAAGACCGGATGAGCTGTCCGGCGGTCAGAAGCAGAGGGTCGCCATAGCCAGAGGGCTTTTGAAAAATCCGAGGGTCTTGATCCTCGACGAACCATCGGCATCATTGGACAAGGGAAACGCCATAGTCCTCGGCGAGCTTCTAAAGAAAATATCCAAAGACTGTCTGGTGATTTTGTCCTCCCACAATCTCGATGTGTATTCCGACTATGCAGACATGATAGTGATGATGGAACAAGGAAAGATAGTGGAGACTAGAAAAATCGGCGAAGCAATTGAAGACGGGGAAAAGAGGATAGTCTCCGACAGGAAAGGTCATCTATCGCTGACCAACTCCTTTAAACTAATATTAAGATCAATTTCCAGGAAGAAGGTCAGATTCTTTGCGACGTTCTTTCTTGGAATACTGGCCTTGTTCTGTTTCTCTTTTGGATATCAGATAGTCTCGACCCCAACGGAGGAGCGACTTTTGGTAAGTCAATATGAAAATGGAAATAAAACAGCATTTCTATCGGGTGATATTTCATATAACGCAGCTGACAATCTTATAAAGGATAAAGAAGACGTTTTTGCAACGTATGGTGTCAAGTCATGGAATATAATAGATTTTTCTAAATATTCTTTATTTAATTATGTCTCGGATAGCCAATCGGTTAATTCCACTTGTGCTAGTATTATAAATAACAAGAAAGCCATTATGATTGATGATAGCTTCTCTTATTTGAAGAGATACCAAAAGCTTAAACCAGAAACAGAGTGTAGATATCCGGTCGGCAAGCGAGAAGTTGCTATATCCGACATTGCTGCTGAAATACTTCTTGCCGCAAAGAAAATCTACAATCCTTCAATAAAAAAATATTATTCTGAAGAAATTAATTGTGTAGATGACTTGATAGGTCTTGAATATAACGGATGTAGGATAGTTGGAATTTACACTGCTTTAGATAATAGCTTGAATCCCTTCCTTGAATCTCATCCTGACTTTATTAGTAAAGATATAGAGTTGTCTGAAAGAGACAGCATTCTTATACGTGGTTGTTTCATGTCTAGCTATGTGTTTGTTTCAAAAGATTATATTCAGCTTGATGAAGGACAAATATTAGGAAATGTTTTATATGAATTGAAGGGAAATTTAAAAGATGATTTAGATTTTTTAAACAAATTATGTAACAATAGTGGACATGAATATGAAGTTAATTTTTATTGTCCCTCATCAGCATTTTGCTCTAGAGTAGACGCATTTTATAGTTTCTTTGATGAGGACCTTAATCGACTGCTATTTTTTATAGTTGTTTTAATTGTTAACTTTCTTGTCAGTTTAATTTTATTCTATTCTTTTATAAAAGATTTATATCATTCACTCGGAATATTAAAATCAATAGGACTATCAAAAGGTGGAATAATGATTTTGTTGACTTTGATTTGTTCCGGTCTTTGTATAGGTGAATATCTGATTTCATTAATTATAACCAGTATATTTGATGCTATGGTTAATGGATTATATATATTATTTCTAATGTTTGCTTTAAAAGTAGATTATGCCGGCTACTTGTTTTTGCTAATACTTGTATCAGCAATTATTACTTCTATAGCAGCGATTATACAGGCAGTTCTACAAAAGCCTCAACGGATAATAGATAATTATTAATATCGACTATTAATTCACAATTTGTATCTTAATAAAAGAAATGATTGATTTTGTGATAGCATAATAAAGGAGGAAATTGAAATATGTGGATAATTATAAAAAAATTAGTAGCTTCATCGTTTTTATTTGTTTCTATTTCTTGTAATAACGCGACTATTAATGAAGTAGAGCAAGTCCCTTTAATTAATAGTAAATTTAGTAATGCCATTCATGTCAATAAAGATCAAGCAAACATGGTCAATTATAATTTTGATAGTAAAGTGACAACTTATGAAAAATTTAACGAATTAACATATACAAAGAAAGACGTTGGATTCGATAAAAATCTTGAAATCCTTAATAGAGATGGATGTGAATGCATTAAAGGCTATTGGCCAAGCTCAAATGATAATACCATGCCTTCTAACATATTAGGATCAGATGACAGATCTTATGTCTATACAGAGTGTAAGAATTATCCATGTAGAACAGTAGGACTTGTTATTGCTACATATCATCAAGTTTTAAACAATAATACGAAGAAATATGTTGATAGAATTTTTGGAGGAACTTGTTTTTTAGTCGGACCAAATATTGTTGCAACAGCAGGCCATTGTACTTTTGCAGATGTAACGGATTCAGCTTACTTTGATGATGGTAGATTTAATCCGAGGTTCGCAGACTCGATTGAAATTTATTTTGGTGTTAATGGCTTAGACGAGTATAAACAAGGCTCTTCTTATAGGTGGTATGCCAAGGCCAAAGTCGCTAACATCCAAAAGGATTTTTATGAAGCGAGTAATGATGATAAAGGGCGTAATTATGATTGGGCTGCTATTGAGTTAGACAGAAATATCGGATATGAATTAGGTTGGAATGGAAGAATAAGAAATTATTATGAGAAAGGTCATACTATAGAATCATATGGATATCCGGGAGACAAGCCTCTTACAATGTGGTGTAGTGTCGGAAAGATGATTGGGAAAAATGATTTTGTATATTATACTGATTTGGATTCCTATGGAGGACAAAGTGGAAGCCCGTATTTTATAGTGAACAGTTTTAATGAATATTATGTGTGTGGAATACATACTTTTGGTGGTGATTCCTATAATGGAGGAACGATATTCAATGATTTTATAACTGCTTATTTTAACAGCTACTTTGAAGGAACAATTCCTGATGGTTATTTACAGCTTGAAATTGAAGGAAAGAATGGAAACACCTGGATAATAAATGTAGGAAATTGGCTTAATTTTGATGTGACAGTCCAATATAATTCTAAAATGTGTAATTTCAATGATGCTAAGAATTGGAATGGACTTAAAGATGTGAAAACTCTTAATATAAGTAGAAATCAGGAAAAAACAATTGATATCAGTGAAAACTGGTTTGCTACATCTATCGCTGTTTCTTATCAAAGAAATGGAAAGAGATATATTACATATGCCGATAAGTTAAATACAAATAAAACTATGAATTTATATTATTCATCCAAATAAAATGATTCAAATAAAAAATCTCACCAAGGTCTATAGGACCAAAAGCCATAGGAATTTTAAGGCATTGAAGAATCTGAATCTTGTCCTGCCAAGCAAGGGGCTGGTTCTTTTGTGTGGAAAGAGCGGGTCTGGCAAGACCACGCTCTTGAACATCCTCGGTGGTCTTGATTATCAGACCGAAGGCGAGATTCTGGTGGACGGTAACCCCCTTCTGAAAAAGAATCTGGATGGATATAGGAACAACTACTCGAGCTTCGTCTTCCAACAATTGAACCTTATAGACGATCTGACCGTCGAGGAGAACATGGATGTATGCTTCGACCTGATGGGGATGAAGAAGAACAAGGCTAAGATCGTAGAGGCGTTGTCACATGTCAGACTTCCCGATGACGGGACGGATCTAGACGATTTTCTTTCCAGAAGACCGGATGAGCTGTCCGGCGGTCAGAAGCAGAGGGTCGCCATAGCCAGAGGGCTTTTGAAAAATCCGAGGGTCTTGATCCTCGACGAACCATCGGCATCATTGGACAAGGGAAACGCCATAGTCCTCGGCGAGCTTCTAAAGAAAATATCCAAAGACTGTCTGGTGATTTTGTCCTCCCACAATCTCGATGTGTATTCCGACTATGCAGACATGATAGTGATGATGGAACAAGGAAAGATAGTGGAGACTAGAAAAATCGGCGAAGCAATTGAAGACGGGGAAAAGAGGATAGTCTCCGACAGGAAAGGTCATCTATCGCTGACCAACTCCTTTAAACTAATATTAAGATCAATTTCCAGGAAGAAGGTCAGATTCTTTGCGACGTTCTTTCTTGGAATACTGGCCTTGTTCTGTTTCTCTTTTGGATATCAGATAGTCTCGACCCCAACGGAGGAGGCTAAGTTGGTAGCACAACATGAGAGTGGAAATAAAACCATGTTTTTGGAAGCACACGGAATTAGAAAAGACAACGATAATTCTTTTTGCTTTAAAGATGATTCTATCTTTAAGAAAAATAATGTGAAGTATTGGCCTGTCATAAAAATATCAGAAGAAAATGCTTTGTATGGACGTTACAATGTTAATATGAATAAAGAATATAATTATTTAATAGATATTCAGCAATTTGCAATAGAAATAGACGATAGTTTTCCTTATTTGAAGAGATATCAAAAACTTAAACCTGAAACAAAGTGTAGATATCCAGTGGGTAAGGATGAAATAGCTATATCGGATTTTTACGCTCAGTGTCTATTTTATAATCCGGATAATTTTGAATTTAGTGAAACAAATCAAGTAAATAAAAAACTTGATTGTATTGATGATATTATTGGCTATACATATTATGGATATAGGATAGTTGGAATATTTGAAGGTACAGACAACAGTGCTTCTGAGATTATGAATAAACATCCTTTTCTTATTGAAGAAGGTGCTAACAACACTTTTACCGGTGATGAAGAACTTTATATTAGGCAGGATTTAATATCTAAATATATATTTGTCTCTAGTGATTTTGATGGTGATTATGACGATAATCAATATAGTGATAAAGTCTTGTTTGAATTAGGAAGAAACGCTAATTATGATATGAAATTAATCAAACAAATTATGAATCAGATGAAAGATGATGATCGAGGATATAAACTTTCAGGTGCGGCATCGTATTGTATAAATAAGTATTCAAAATTAGATAATTTCTTTTATTATCAAACTATTTTGTCTTATAGTTTTTGCATTATTTTGCTCATCTTTCATTTTGCTACTACTTTATTGTTTTATCTTTTGATTGTTAAAGATCTAGATCTTAATTTAGGAGTCTTAAAGGCTTTGGGATGCTCTAAGGGTGGAATTATAAAAATAATATTTTGTCTATTTTTTGTAATGTCCGTTTTGGAATTAGCTATTACTATTTTTTCTATACTTGCATTTGATTTATTTATTGATTATTTCTATTTAGGATTTTCAATTCTTAGGATAAAAGCTGATTATTTGTTGGTAACAATTGGATTGATATTGCTGTTTGGATTAGTTTCTTCTATTTGCTCTAGTTATAAAGCTTTAAAAGGAAGTCCTACAAATGTAATAAATGGTCATTAATACTATTCATTTCCACAAATATTTATTTTTGTTTTTATAATTGAATAGAGGTCCTAGATCAAGCAACCTTTTATTGATTTCTTTAACGTGGTTTTCGATTTTTCTTTTGTAGATTAGTCATTAGCTATGTGTTTTTCTATCCCTTGGATATTTGTTCTCTGACGAAAAGCTGGGAATCTATATTTTTTTGTTTAAAGATAATTGGTTTGTTTGGATTTGGAATACTGTTGAATTTATTAGTGTTTGTAATAGCTAATTATTGGAAGTTCCTCACAGGATTTGACTTCCCTAAGTAAAGGAATTTGGGCTAGTACATTCAATACTGACTTGATTCAAAACTAGGTTATGCTTTTGATGAAGGTTGTATTAATTCCGGTGTTACCGGAATATATGCTGGTGGTGTAAACATTCATAGAATTCCATTTGGTGGAAGAAATCATGAATACTTCATTGAAGAACCAGTCTTATCTTGATTGATGTCTGTTGCTGAAATCAAAGGACTTCAAAACAAAGGTGTTATAACACATATAAAGCATCTAGCATTGGATAGATGAAAAATCTTATTATGTTGATGGCCACAACCCTTCAATAGATAATAATCAAAAAGTATTTAATTGCACTATTTTAGGAAATGATGATAGGAATTATGTTTATACTGAAGCAAAAGAATATCCTTGCAGGACGATAGTTTTAATGGTGATGACTTTTAATAATGTTCTAAACAAAAAAACAGGTAAAAAGGTAACTCTTACGTATAAGGACACTGTTTTTTTGGTGGGACCTAGTATTGTGCTTTCTGCTGGTCATTGTGTATGCACTGATGTCTCTAAAAAGAATGATTTAGATAATGGAATTTTTGATCCTTGTTTTCCGGATAAAATAGAATTTTATTTTGGTGCGGATGGATTCAAAGATGTAGATAAAGGCTCTTCGTATGAGTGGTACGCAAAAGCTAATGTTGCTTATATTCAAAGAAAATATTACGAATCTACGAGCTTTGACTATGACTGGTCTGCCATTCAATTGGATAGAAATATTGGTTATGAATTAGGTTGGAATGGAAGAATAGCTAATTTCTATAAGGAAGGTGCAACGATTGAGTCTTACGGATATCCTGGTGATAAACCGAAAACTATGTGGTCTTCTATCGGTACTATGAAGAATAAAACTGAATATAAATATATTACTGATTTAGATTCTTATAAAGGTCAAAGCGGAAGTCCTTATTTTGTATCAACTTCATTGGCAAATCATTTCGTCTGTGGTATCCATACTTCTGGATATTAAGACTACAATGCAGGAACAATAATAAATGTTTTTTACACTTATCTATTAAATAAGCAACTTTTTTTGAATTATTTATTCTTAGTCACGAGAATATCAGCAGACCCAGTAAGATTTATGATACTCTCTGTTAGTTGATATCTAGGATGGCGCATGTGACTAGTGGCGTCTTTAGATGATTGAAGTAATAACTGATTTGCCTTATCTATTATTGTGAATCCAAAATCTGCTGTTGAATTTAATTCTTCAGCTTTGATATTATCATCGATAGTTGATTCTATGTAAGTAATTTCTTCATTGGTTATTATTTTCGGTAACTGGAGTAATTCATAGAATCTATTAACTCTTTGTAATTTACTTATGAAATCAGATTTGCTCACTGATGGTAAATCTAAAATATTATTTTTGATATATTTAGAGTCACTACCATCGTCTTGATTGAGAGTTAATAATTCGGCTTTCACGTTTTCGCTTATTATTCCTTTGTTATATAGTTCTTGAATTGATTGTTTTGGGTTAAGTGGATCCGTGATTCCACTGAATTTTAATCTGATATCCATTCCCTCTCGAGTGATTAAAGGCAATAAAACAAGAATTCTATATGCTTCGGATGAGTTTTTACAGCTTCGCAATAATCTGTGTAATAAATTAATATCATCCACTAATAATTCTTCAAACTTATCAATTTGCTTAAATCCATTTTCTCCTATTGAATAAACATCTAAGATGTTCTTTTTATATAAAGAAGTACCAGGTAAGAAACAGGAAATCAGAGACATAAAAAATAGAAGTTATGCGTAAAAATGACAATTTGATTGTTACCTTTTTCTGGTAAAGTGAGCTGCAAATCGAAAATTGTTTTTCTGAATTTGTAGTATTTTGAAACATCTAAGGAATCCACAGGGTCGTCAAAAACTATAACTGCATTATTTAAGTTCTCATTTTTGATTTTATAGATGAAAACTGCTAATGCTAATTCGGATAGTTCTCCTTCACTTGATGTTGCTATATTTCCGTTTGCGGATGATAATGTGAATTTTCTGCTTCCACCACCATTATCTTGGACAATGGTTACTCGCATGGTTGAACCAAGAGATTCTAAAATTTTGTTTATGGCATCCGTTTTTATTTCGGCTTCCTTGTTCATTTTTTCGTCCAATGATTTTTTCTGCGAATCAATTACCTTTTTTAGAGAAAAGTCTAGGAAAAATGGTGCTAAATATTTTTTAAAGTCTTTTAATAATAGGTGAAGAATTAATTTATATTCGATTTCGCTCTCGCTCTTGATTACATTTTCGACAATATAGGTTTTCGTTAAGTTTTCATCAATAATTGAAGAACCTTCTAATTTCTCTTTGACGCTTTCTAATGTGGCTTTAATTTCGATAATGGATTGATAGGCTTTGGGCAAAAAATGTGAAAGATTTTCTTTTTGTTTCTGCAACAAAGAATCAATCTCTCCAATTTGTTTGACTATTCTATTATGAAGTCTTGCTTTAATTTGGGAAGCATTATTCTCTATTGCAGTTTTCCATCGTGCAAATTCGTTTTCTCTGTTTTCAGCATGGCAAAAGACACATACTTTATGTCCATCTTGAAACGAGAGGCCGTCTTTGATCCATTCCTGAAATTTTGATGTGCTATTATCTGAAAAGACTTTTTCGTTGTTTATTATCAACTGTAAATTCTTATTGTAACTAATGACATCATTTTGGTATTCGTCTTCTAAACTACTTCCATCGAATAGGCACTTTCTCAAAACATCAATGGCTTTTATTTGTCTATAAATGTCGTTGATAAGAGTGTTATTAATAAATTGTAAGTATTCATTTTCAAATATTTCCTCACTATCGAAAACCTGTGAATTAGTCGGGGTGATGATGCATTTTTCTAAGTTATCTGATAAATCTTTATCTTTATCATAAGAGGATGAAGAATTGAATTGACTAAGAAAATCTTCGAGCTTACCGTTTAGTTTTCGATTATTCTCTTTTAAATAAATGTTGAAATCGTTGTTAGCTTTATTTTTCAAGCTTCTTAAAGTTGTTTTATCTTGCAAAGCTTTATCTAAGATTTTTGCATCAGCTGCTAAATCCTCACCCATGAAAATAGAAGATAAGTTTTCCTTGTTTGACTTTGAAATTTCACCGGAATTATCATTGCCAAGAGAAACATATACGTTTTTTGAAATGAAACGATCATTGAATACAAAAGAGTTAGCTGTGTTAGAAATAGCGATACTACAGGTTGTTTTTCCAGTAGCATTGCCTCCTAAGACAAATGAAAAAGGCTTTTTAATGACGAAATCAACATCAACATGTGTTCTAGGTATAGTAAAATGATAAGTTTTCATAGTTGCTCCTTTAATTTGTATTCAATGCTTTAGTTACATTATCCAAATATTTGTTAATTATATACTGAAAAATGAATAAAACGATGTTACAAAAAGAAATTAATAGGGCAATCGCAAGAATATTTTCCTTTGAAAAAACGGCGGTCTGATGTATGGATTACCCAGAATCCGGTCACTGTGTCATTTTCGTTGCATGCAAAAAGCATCCGATGCTATTTTTCAGTGTTTTCCATCTTCAGCAACGTATTTGCCATCTCGTCGAATCTGTTCTGGCAGCATATCATGAATTTCGATACCGTCCATTTCGGGTGCTCGGGGTTCTTTACCAAAGCCATAAGGAACCTCCTGAACGCTGTCGAGTTCGTCTTCGAATTCCCAAGTTTCTGCCTCTGCCGGTCCTCGCTTAGCTGTACATCCATAATCCAGTGCTGTGCCTCTATATTTCAGTGGCTGAGTTTGATGCCGAGGAAATTCTTAGGCTCGAGATTGCATAGATCCGTGGCGATATAGCTTTCGGTAACGGTTCTTTCATTTGTGGTCTTATCGACCGATGTCTTTTCGATTACGCTGATCCTTGCGATACCCATGAATTCGTCGGAAGCGCCGAAATCATCGAGGAGGAATTCGGTGTTCTCGATGATCCTCAGGGAATAGGTCTCACAGCGCCCGTGTTCCAGTTTCTAAAGTCTGAATGAAGGAAGCACGTTCCATTTCCCAGTCAGTATCAGTCGGTTCTTTTCCGGCTTCACCGATTCGAGCAATGCAGTCTGATTGTCTTTTATCGGTACTATGAAATGACCGCCCTTGGACAGGATCTTCTTCATGATCTTCCTCTGACAGCCGATTGCGTCTATCGTGACGATCGCATCGGCCAGATTCAGGAAATCAAGCATGTCCGAAATCCGTTTTATCTCGTTTTCCTTTTCCGAGATGGAGAGGCTTCTGATACCGATGTCTTTCCCTTCTTCCTGATAGAGTTTGCTTTTCTCCGGATAGTTGCATTCAAGCCAATCCTGAAGATGCTTTGTAAGGTATGTCCAGTCGGTATGTATATATACCCGTGAGATCGTGTCATGTGACGGAACCGATTTCACATTCAGGATTTTTCTGAAGTCATCGATTTTATATGAGATATACTCGACAATCTCCATGCCGTTCCTCATTCCGCACAGAATGGTGCATATCATCATGAAATGGAGGTCGGCAAGCTTGTATATGACACCTCTCGGGTCACGGTAATCTGGGATCTCCTTTAGAGCATCATAAAACCTGGTCGACATATCCGATGTCCCTTTCCTCTATTCCATACACGGATAATATTTCCATGGCCTTCTTCGATGGAGGCAGAGTTCTCACCGTCTTTCCGTCATAGATGGCAACGACGGAAAAAGAGCAGACGGAGCTCTTCCTCTTTCATTCCGATGCTTCTGATAAGGGAGGACTTGAGAAGGCAGACGTTCTTACAGTATTTCTCTGCGATTTCGTCAGTCGAAAGGAGCTTTCTGGAAACGGAGAGATAGGATGACGGAGAAAGCGAGACGATCATGCTTCTGTAGATCAGTCTGGCATCGGCTTCGGAGATGCCCTTGGTTTTTTCCTTTGCGACGAAATCCTTTTTCTTGTTCAGAAGCAGGTTGGTGAAGCCGTATTCGAAGGTTGAACACACATCGAAATCGACGAGGATTTTCTGCTGACTGTGGAAACCCGATGAATCGATCCATCCCATGAGTTCGCCGACTTTGAGGACGGGATATGCTTTCCAGGGGACATATTTCGATGTCGCCTTGAAAACAAGATATCGTTCGCTTCGAAAGCGGATGATACAGCCTTTGGGTTTGAATGATTTCACATACTCTGGATAGCTCATACATATATTAAAATCTGTATATAATAAAAAAACAACCATCGAACATGGGGATTCTAGATGAATCCCCATGATTCACTATCTTGCGATTACCCTATTTCTTTGGTCAGGATTGATTCCCTGATTTGATTTTTGACTTAATTAAGCCCTATTTAAACCAAGTAAATAAGGCAAACCCGATGTGTCCACACGCCTTGAATAGAATGCAGAAGAATCTTATCATGACATCGGAAAAAGTTCGATAAAATCTTTATTTTTTCCTATTGTATTCGTATTTTGCTTTGTTATAAAGCTTGCAGGAACGAAGGCGGTTCCGACTGATGAAATACTATCATCTGGCAGGTTTCAAAACAAGGCTTGCCATGGCTGTCCGCTTTTGTCCGCAGCTCGTCCGCAAAAGCCAATATACGCTATTGATTGGCATTCTTTTTTGTACCTTGGGCTGGAAACAAATACGTTATTTTCCATTTTGTTACTATCTGATACGCTATGCTCTTCCAAAGGAAAGAAAGAGCTATGTAGGATTTAGGATCCATTGGAGTAATCCATGCAGGTTCAATTCCTGTCGTCTGCACCAAATGAAAACGAAAGTCTCCGATATACGAAAGAATCGGAGGTTTTTTATTTGCACATAAGTGAAAGGTTCAAAAGAGCAGCACGTTTTTAAAACCGATGTTTAGAAAAAGCTTTGCCTATAGAAAAAGAGTAGCTCGTCGTTGCTTGTCTATCAGAAGCTGTTTTCCTAATCAGGCAGGCAGCTAGACAACCAGGCCGTTGATGCGTTGGTCGGGCCGTGAGTTGCTAATCACGTTTCCAGGACAACAACCTAGAACTTACCTAGGCTCCCTAATATTTAAACATGCCATTAGCTGAAAGCACTTAGAAATATGAACTGAATTTGCATTTTCATGGCAAAAAGAGCAATGGCATGTGTCCATTTACCTTTTTGAACGACTGATTTTATGGTCTCGTTTGTTTTTCGTCGCCACTTCAAGCCGAATCTTCTCCATTTGTTCTCATAAGAAGACTGGATTTGTTATAAAATAGTTATCAGTTGAAACGAAATCGAATTTTGTAATTCTGTTGGGAAGGAGTACAGACGAAATGGATTACTCAAAGCTGATTAAGGAACTGAGAGAAAAACTGATTCTTTCCCAAGCAGAGCTTGCAGAACTGCTGGGTGTTTCTTTTGCTTTCGTGAATCGATGGGAAATGGGACATCATGAGCCGACCATTAAATCGAAGAGAAAGATAGTCGCACTTTGCAAGAAGCACAAAATCAGAATTGATGAATATACAGATAAGGGGGAATGAATATGACAATCGAAGAACTTCAGAAATAGACAAACATAAACGTCCAGGAAAAAGCAAACCTCATTTGGGACATAGCCACTGCCCTATATAGCGAATACAAGCCACATGAATACGGACGTGTCATTCTGCCAATGACCGTCATCAAGCGTTTTGATGACACCCTAAAAGACACAAAGCAGGCTGTTGTCGAAATAGCTGAAGAACTTGACAAGAAAGGTGTAACCGGCTTTGCCAGAGACGGTATTCTCAAGTAGACTGCCAAGCACGCTTTTTACAATACAAGTAAATTCGACTTTGAGAAACTTAAGGTCGATTCTGACAACATCAAGGATAATTTCGTAGCCTATCTCCAAGGGTTCTCCGACAATGTCAAAGACATTATCTCCAATTTCGAGTTTGACAAGGAAATCTCCAAGATGTCGCAAAACGACCTCCTTTATACCATCATCGATGAATTCAACTCAAAAAAGGCCGATATGTCGCCCGACAAGGTCACTTCCCAGGATATGGGATACATTTTCGAGGAGCTCATCAGAAAATTCTCGGAGTCCTATGATGAGCAGGCCGGAGCCCACTTCACCGCAAGAGACATCATCTACCTAATGACAGAAATCCTCATCGCCCCAGAGCGAAAAGAAATCGAGGAGCACGGATGCACGAAGACTGCCTATGACATGGCCATGGGCACATCCCAGATGCTCGCATGTCTTGACGAGCGTTTGAAGGACGTCAATAAGAACGCGGAGCTCAAATGTTTCGGACAGGAATTTAACCCAGAAACCTTCGCCATCGCAAAGGCCGACATGCTCATCAAAGGCGGCGATGCCGATAACATGAAATTCGGCGACACTTTGAGCAACGACCAATTCAAGGACTACCAATTCGACTACATCATTTCAAATCCTCCTTTCGGCATCGATTGGAAGAAAGAAAAAGAGGATGTCGAGAAGGAATACAAGGAAAAGGAATACGATGGGAGATTCGGGCCTGGCCTCCCGGCCATTTCGGATGGTCAGATGCTTTTCCTTCTCAACGGAGTCAAAAAGCTGAAGGACACCGGAAGAATGGCAATCATTCAGAACGGCTCCTCCCTTTTCACTGGGGATGCAGGTAGCGGTTCATCCGAAATTAGAAGATACATCATCGAGAATGATAGACTCGAGGCAATCATCCAGCTTCCGACTGATCTTTTCTACAATACCGGCATTGCCACATATATCTGGATTGTGGACGGAAAGAATGCAAAACCTCTGAACAGACTTGGAAAGGTTCAACTTATCGACGCCTCCAAATGCTATGTAAAACGTAGAAAGAATATCGGCAATAAGCGAGTCGACCTCGATGACAAATGTATTGCTTTGATTGTTAAAGCGTATAACGAATTCAAGGAGAAAGAGTACGCGGAAGGCGACATTTCTGTCGAATCCAAAATCCTCGATGATGCCGATTTCGGATACACGAAGGTGACAGTCGAAACCGCACAAGTAGATTCTAATGGAAACAAGATTCTCAAAAAAGGAAAGCCTGTTGCAGAAAAAGGAAAGACAGACACAGAAGCAATACCTTTGAAGGAAGACATTGAGGAATATTTCAAGAAGAATGTCTTGCCCTACAATCCGAATGCATTCATGGATCGTTCCAAGGATA
>ERZ773181.2016-NODE-2016-length-14446-cov-14.805990_pt1 | contig 14446 bp, 14 predicted proteins | sample MGYA00581001_ERZ773181 | MGnify/ENA primary metagenome ERZ773181 (study PRJEB29015, sample SAMEA2737780) | human gut metagenome | biome: human gut; feature: human-associated habitat; material: faeces | place: China | collected 2012 ... | reverse complement strand
ATTTTGATTTGAACCGACTTGACAAATCAAAAACCACCATTTTTTCTAAATACCCCATTTTTTAAGGAGGTTTTCGTAATGAAAACAAAAAGCAAGGCGTTACTCATGACCCTTTGCGCGGTGTTGCTCGTTGCTGCTTCCGTGCTGGGCACTATGGCGTACCTGACCTCTACCACCGGCCCGGTCACCAACACCTTCTCCATCGGTAAGATCGCCATCACGCTGGATGAGGCTCCGGTCAACGTATACGGCGAGGTAGTCGAGGGTGCTCGTTGCACGGAGAACCAATACAAGCTGGTGCCCGGCCACACCTACACCAAGGACCCCACCGTGCACGTGACTGACGAGAATAGCGAGAACAGCTGGATCTTCGTGAAGGTCGTGAACGGCATCGCTGCCATTGAGGCTGCGGGTGATACGACGATCGCCGCTCAGATCGAAAAGGACTGGACGAAGCTCGACGGTGTTGCCAACGTGTATTATCAGGAGTACACCAAGCAGGAGGCTGCTAAGGATTTCGTCGTGTTCAATAGCTTCACGGTCAAAAATGACATTAGCGAGACGGATTTGGAGACCTATAAGGATGCGTCCATCACCATCACCGCTTACGCTGTGCAGCAGGACGGCTTCGACACCGCTAAGGCCGCTTGGACTGCCGCTAAGTTCAACTAATCCCCGCGCCACCAACTGCTGAGAGACATTTATCAACCACCATACGCGATTCCAACAGATGAGGGGGGAGCACGAGCTTCTGTTGTCTGTTGAAATAAAACACAACATACATAGCTAAGAAAAGGAGGAAGAGATTATGAAGCATGGTGAAAATCGCCGCAGCGTGAGCAGCAAAACCTTCGTCGTGATGCTGGCACTGGTGCTGGCTCTGGGCTGTGCAGTAGGGGGGACCATTGCATGGCTGACCAAGACGACCGATCCCGTCGTGAACACCTTCACCTACGGTAACATCGACATTACGCTGACCGAGACTGTGCCTGAGAATCGTCAGGCGAAGATCATCCCCGGCAAGGACATCCCCAAGGACCCCAAGGTGACGGTCAAGGCCAATTCCGAGACCTGCTATCTGTTCGTCAAGGTGGTGGAGGATGGTACCTTTGTTGCAAACAAGGTGACCTACACCATTCGTGCAGATGGCTGGACGAAGGGTGATGGCACCGATATTCCTGCGGATGTCTACTACCGTGAGGTTCCTGCCGCAACGACTGACACCGCGTTTTATATGCTCACGGGTAACACGGCGAATCCCAACGGTGTTGTCACTGTCAGCCCCGAACTGAACAAGGACGAGATTGCGACCGCCACCAACCCCACGCTGACTTTCACCGCCTACGCCATCCAGAAGGAAGGCTTTGCCGACGCTAAGGCCGCTTGGGCAAAGATTGGCGCCTGAGTACCCCATCTGCGCGTAAGCGCGCAAACGAAAACAACTACGTAAAAACGACAATAATTGAGGAGTAAGGACATGAAAAAGAAAATTACTGCGATTTTCCTGTGCGTTGCTCTCGTGGCCATCGCCATCGTGGGCGCATCCCTCGCTTATTTTACCGACACCAAGACCGCTACCAACACCTTCACCATGGGCGATGTGAAGATCGTGCTGGACGAGACCAATGTGAACGATCCTACGGGCGACCGCACCACCGTTGGCAACGAATACAACGTTTACCCCGGTGCTGTTGTGACCAAGGACCCCACCGTCCATAACACTGGCAAGAACGCCGCGTGGATTCGCGCCAAAGTTGAGGTGAAGGGCTGGGCGACCAACTGCACCAAGTATCCCACCAATGCTGCCGGAGATATGGCAATGAAGGACACGCTGGGTCGTCTTCTGACCACTGGCCTCGGTGAGGGCTGGAGCGTTGTTGACGTTAAGCCTGTTGGTAACGACGTTACCTTCGTCCTGATGTATGCCGACAAACTGGCTGCTGGTGCTGATACCACCGCCATGTTCGAGAAGGTCAATGTTCCCACTGGCCTTCAGAACGGGCAGGAGTTCGGTACGATCAAAGTTACCGCTGAAGCCATCCAGACCGACAGCTTCGACACCTGGACGGCTGCGTTCGACGCGTTCGACGGCAAGTAATCAACCACAGCAGATCGCTGCGTGACCTGACCGCATGGTCTGCGCCCGGAGGCGCAGACCATGCGGGAGCATCCGAGCCGTCGGTTGTTCCCGCATGGTTCCGTAACCATGACCGCACACCACGGCTCGCACCTGACTGGTGCGAACCACTGACCCATGTCTTCAAATCTCATCGGAGATTTGTAAATACAAGTTGAGGGGAGCAAAGACTATGAAGCGGAAAATTTTGATTCTGTCTGTGCTGGCCATCTGCATCGCCACGCTGGCCGCCGGTACGCTGGCGTACTACAACGCGGAGATCACGGCGCACAACGTCATCACCACCGGTGGCGTGGAGATCGCGGTGCAGGAATGGGCAGACAAGGAAAAGACGCAGCCGTTCGAGGATTTGATGGGTGTGATGCCCGACGCGACTGTCACCAAGATCGCGGAGGTCAAGAACACCGGCGCGTCCGACGCGTGGATCCGCGTGCGGGTCGATAAGGCCATCAAGCTGGCAGGCGCCGGCGAGGTCGACCTCGATATGGTAGAAGTGATCGTCGACCGCACCAACTGGACGGCGGGGAACGACGGCTACTACTACTATCATAGCGCCCTGAAGCCCGGCGAGACCACCGCGCCCATCTTCTCCGAGGTGACCTTTAACGCCTACATGGGCAACGAGTACCAGAACGCCACGGCAACGGTCGACGTAGTCGCACAGGCCGTGCAGATGGCCAACAATGGCAAGACCGCAATGGAGGCCGTCGGTTGGCCGAAAGCCTGAGAAGGAGGAAGGAAGCAATGAAAAAGAGATTTCTGGCGCTGTTCCTCTGCTGTGTGATGGTGTTCACGCTGCTGCCCGCCGCCCTGACCACGGCGTTTGCCACGGGTGAGGCGGACGAGGAGACTGCGCCCGCACAGGAAACCACGGACGTTGTGCCGGAGGACACGGGTGATCTCGACGACGAGCAGCAGCCCGACCCGGACGCGGAGCCTGCTGTCTGCACCTGTGACGCGGCGGAGGGCGCAGCCCACGCCGAGGACTGCCCGCTGTACGTAAATCCCGAGCAGCCCGCCGAGGACGAGAAGCAGCCCGAGGACGAGCAGCCTGCCGTCTGCACCTGCGGCGCGGCGGAGGGCGCAGCCCACGCCGAGGACTGCCCGCTGTACGTAAATCCCGAGCAGCCCGCCGAGGACGAGAAGCAGCCCGAGGACGAGCAGCCTGCCGTCTGCACCTGCGGCGCGGCGGAGGGCGCAGCCCACGCCGAGGACTGCCCGCTGTACGTAGCCCCGGAGCAGCCCACCGACGAGCAGCAGCCCGAGGAGGAGCAGACGGATTATACCGAGGTGTATGAGCAGCTCATGGCTGCCGAGACCGCGGAGGAGCTGGACGCGCTTCTGGACAGCTTTGCAGATGAGGCTGCCATGGACGAGTTTCTGGCATGGCTGGACGCCAACGACAAACGCACCGCGCTGGAGGAGCACATTGCGGCTCTGAACGAGCAGGAGACGCTGGAGCAGGAAGAAGACACAGCGATCCTGCCCATGGTCGTGCCGTTCACCAATGTTGGCCCGCTGCTGCCCGCCACTGTACTGCGCAGAGCGAACGCGCCCATGGCGGTTGCCGCCAACAAGGACGGCAACAACGGCAGCGACGAGAACAACGGCCTTGTGCTCAGCAAAAAAGCGGAGCCGGTAGAGGGCGGCTACAAGATCACCATGGAGGCCTATGCCACCGGCCAAAGCAGCACCACGGTCAGCACAAAGCCCGCGGATATCGTGCTGGTGCTGGATATGTCCGGTTCTATGGAATACTGCATGGTTTGTGGAAAGGAGAATACAAGCACCCATGATGTTTACGAATACCATGAGGCATATGGTGTAGATACGGGAAGGAGCTATTTTATCAAAAATGGCGGAACCTACGTTGAAGTTGAATACTGTGACGGAATACATTTTTTTGCTTGGGATAATCATACTCCTGGCTGGGTGCGCTCATCTTTAGACAATTCGGATCATGCGGAGAACCTTCTCACACCCAAGGAAAATGCGGCTGACCAGAATTCAAATCACGTGCAATTCTATACTCGAACTAAAGTCAAAACCGAAAACTGCACCCCGCGCATTAACGCCCTGAAATCCGCCGTTAACGGCTTTATCGACAATGTCGGCAAACTTTCTCCGGACAGTCAGATCGCCCTTGTGAAATTCGCGGGAACTAAGATTAATACGGTTGGAAACAACACGTACAAAGATGGTAGATTTACCTATAACTACTCCCAGACCGTCATGAATCTGACCACGGTAAATGAAACCGGTAAAACTAACCTCAAGAATGCTATAAACAAATTGAGCCCGGCAGGTGCGACCCATGCGGACTACGGTATGGAGCATGCGCAGAGCATTATAACGAAGTCTGGCAATAACGGTCACAACAAGGTGGTCGTCATGTTCACCGACGGCGAGCCGACCAGTGGTAGTAGCTTTGAGGACAAAGTTGCCAATGCTGCGATCACAGCCAGTAAGAGCATCAAGGATGCCAATGCAACGGTCTACACCATCGGCGTGTTTGCCGGCGCAGACGGTACGCCTGTAACCTCATTGGATGACGTGAGCAAAACAAACAAGTACATGCATCTGGTGTCCTCCAACTATAAGAATGCCACAGAACTGACGAATCCCGGTACGGCTACCTATCCCGAGGGCGGCAAGAGCTACTACCTCTCCGCGGCTGATCAGGGTCAGTTGGAGAATATCTTCAAGCAGATCAGTCAGGAGACCGGCGGAAGCAGCGTGCAGTATGGTGAAGAGACCGTCATCAAGGACATTGTGACGCCGTACTTCACCATGCCCACGGACACGAATCAGATCAAGGTGTACACCGCTGCATCCAAAGGCAGTACGAACAACTGGGAGACTCCGGTGCTTTTCAGCGATGGCAAGGTTGATATTGATAAAAACACCAACACCGTCTCTGTCAGTGGGTTCTCCTTTAAGGAGAACTGGTGCGGAAGCCATACCGCAAACGGACAAACCACTTTCCACAACGGTAAAAAGCTCATCATTGAGTTTACCGTCAGCCCCAAGGCGGGCTTCCTCGGCGGCAACGGTGTCCCCACCAACGGTGCTAACTCCGGCGTCTACCATGACAATCAACTTGTCGGAGAGTTCCCCATCCCCACTGTCAATGTCCCCATTCAGGACGTGACCGTGAACGCGGAGGACAAGAACGTCTACCTGCTGGGCACTGTGGACGAGGCCGCGTGCAAGACCGGCGCCTCCGCCACCTGCGGCAGTGTTAATCTCGACCTGAATAAGGCGAATTACGGCCTTGCGTCTTGGCAGACCGAGTTCGTGGAAATCACCACCACCGTCACCCCGCAGGGTTCCACGAACCTGACCGACGATGGCACCTACACCATCAGCGTCAAAGTCGCGCCGGAGCCGCTGAAGCCTGGGATTGTGCCTCCGACAGGCACACCGGCCACGGCACAGACCAAATCTGCCACCGCCAACATCAACGTCTTCAAGCCGGAGCTGACCTTTAAGGATACCGAGGCGTACTACGGCGATACCGTGCCTGATAAACTTGAGAACAATCGGACCAAGACCGAGTGGAAGCACGGGGAGACGGTGGCTGATCCGACGACCATGATCGGCAACGAGCCGAATCTGACGATCACCTGCGCGCCCGATAGTAGCAAGATTGCGAATGGCAAGATCAACACCACCGAGGACATCGGCGTTAAGGCGACCGTGAAGATCGGCGACAGGGATGTGACCGGGTACACGAAATTCCATCATCAGGAGTGCATCCCCAATCAGAATTGCACGCTTCCGGCAAACTCCGAGTTCCACTTCCTGATCCACGTCAAGACCTGCACCCTGACCGTCAAGAAGGAATTGGCTGCGGGTACGACCGCTGACGCAGGCCAGCGCTTCCTCTTCACGATCACCAGCCCCAACGGTTTCAACCAGACCGTGGTCGTCGAGGCCGGTCAGTCTGTGAAAATCACGGGCTTGAAGGTCGGCAAGTACACCGTCAAGGAGGACACCAATTGGAGCTGGCGCTACACGCCGGATCAGGAGAGTTACGCCGCTGAGTTGAGCGCCGCGACACCCGAAGGCAGTGTCACCGTCACCAACACGCGCGAGAACGACAAGTGGGTGTCCACCGACGTGTACTGCAAGAACGAGTTCAAAAAAGGTGGCATAAAGACGATCATTAACGGCAGCGGCACAACTGTTAATGGCAACCCCGCTACTAACTGAGAAAGGAGGCGGCAGTTATGTATCAAGGAGAACACATGAATAACGGCGGAGCGCCCAAAGCGCGCAAAACGGCGACCCTGCTCGTGGCCATCGTCCTGCTGCTCGGTGTGGCGGTCGGTACCACAGTCGCCTACCTGATCGACAGGACAAAACCGATCGAGAACAAGTTCGAGTACGCCAAGACCGACGTCACCGTGGAAGAGAAATTTGACGGAACGACGAAGTCGAACGTACAGGTCAAGAACGAAAGCAACATCCCTGTGTACATCCGCGCCACCTACGTTGTAAACTGGGTGGATAAGGATGGCAACATCGTCACCTCCGTCCCGGATGGGTACGTAATTGACGAGAAAAAAAACCCGGACAATGAGTGGATAGAGGGAGCGGACGGTTACTTCTACTATCCGACCCCCGTCCAGCCCGGCGAATCCACGAAGGGCAGCCTGCTGTACTGTAAGGTTACATACCCGGAAAATCCGGAGTACACGCTGAACGTTGAGATCCTGGCTACCGCCATCCAGAGCGAGCCTAAAGAGGCGATCAAGAACGCTTGGGGCGTCGAGCCTCCGAACTTCAACTAAGGGGGTGGCGAAATGAAAAAGACAAGTAAAGCGATCATCTCTCTGGTTTTAATGCTGCTCATGGCCATGAGCCTGACGTCCACGGCCTTCGCCGCGTCCCCGACCATCGAATTCAAGGGCTTTTCCGAGGGGTTTGACCTCCAGCCCGGCAGCGAGTACACAAAGACCGACCTGTTCGGCAATTTCAGAGGCGTCATGCCCGGCGATACGGTGACGGAGACCATCACCTTCACCAATTCCGCCACGGACTGTGACATGGTGGATCTCTATATGCGGGCTGTGCCCCACGATGAGACTGCCAACCCGCTGAGTCCCGCGGTGGCTGCGGAGACGACCGCCGCCGACATGGCGGAGTTCCTCTCCCAGCTGTCCATGAAGGTGTGGAACGGCAAGGAGCTGATCTATGAGGCCTCTCCCGACAAGCTGGACGGCCTGAAGGAGAACCAGTTCCTCGGCACCTTCCGCACCGGCGATACCGCCCAGCTGCGGGTGGAGCTGAGTGTTCCCCTGGATCTGGACAACAAGTTTGCCAACCGCGTAGGCGAGGTGGACTGGGTGTTCCACGTGGAGGCGTTTAACGAGACGCAGCTCTCCGTGCGTAAGGTCTGGTCCAACGGCAACGACCGTCATGAGGGCAGCTTCGTCACCGTGAACCTGCTGAAGGACGGCAAGGTAGAGAAAACGCAGGTGCTGAACGCCGAGAACAACTGGGCGTACACCTTTGACGGCCTGCGGGATAAGTACAAGTGGACGGTGGTGGAGGCGGAGACGCCGAAGGGATACATGGCGGTCTATGACACGGTGGGTACCCTGACGACCATCACCAACGAGAGAACCTCCTACCCGCCGCAGGATCCCGACAATGCGTTGGATATCACCGTTCATAAGGTCTGGAAGAACGATGCCGGGAAGGATCGCCCCGATTCCGTGACGGTGACGCTGTATAACGGCAACATGGTCTACGACAGCGTGCGCTTGGGCGAGTGGAATAACTGGACGTATTCCTGGCGTGATCCCAGCGCCCTCGGCAACTGGCAGGTTCTTGAGACGAACATCCCCAAGGGGTATGTGCCGTCCTACAGTGTCAGCAACGGCGTTGTGACCATCACCAACTCGCCCGGCCTGCTTCAGACCGGTCAGCTCAACTGGCCGATCTGGGTGCTCGGCGGTGCAGGACTTGTCCTTGTTGCTCTCGGCGGGGCAATGCTGCTGAAGAAGAAGCGGAGCAATGCCTAAAAAACTTGGCATTGCCATCGTAGCAATGGGAGCAGTGCTGATTATATCAGCACTGCTCCTGCTCTTGTATAACCGCCGCGAGGATGCGCGTGCCGGGCAGGAAGCCGAGAGCCTGCTGGCAAACGTGGAAGCGGCCATTCCGTCCAACGACGCGAAGGACAAGGAGCCCCCGTCTCAGGAGGAGCTTGACCCGGAGATGCCGGTGGTCATGCTCAGCGACTACGAGTATGTGGGCTATCTTACGATTCCCTCGCTGGGGCTGAAGCTGCCGGTCATGGCGGATTCGGACTATACGCGCCTGAGATTGGCGCCCTGCCGCCAGTTTGGTTCCTCCCGCACGGACGATCTGGTGATCGCCGCGCACAACTACGAGAACCACTTCGGGCGGCTGAAGGAGCTGTCTGAGGGCGATACGGTCACCTTTACGGACATGGAGGGGATCGTCAACACCTATGCGGTGGAGAAGCGCGAGACGCTGGATCCGGAGGAGGTAGATGCCGTACAGAACAGCGGCTATGACCTCGTCCTCTACACCTGCACCAAGGGCGGCAAGTCGCGGGTAACGGTGTTCTGTGACCGGTCGGCGGAGCTTGCATTTTCTGTTGCGCCGCCGCAATAACCCAACTGCTGCTGCAAAGCTGCATAAAAAAAGAGGATGGCTGCTGCCATCCTCTTTTTGCGTTACCGCTGATATTCGAACTCCAGATCGTACATGCTGACGATGTCGCCGTCCTGAATGCCCATGCCCTCCAACGTGTCGAACAGGCCGCTCTGGCGCAGCATCTTGTCGAAGTACATCCGGCTCTCGTAGTCGGAGAAGTTGATGTTGCCCATGAGCCGCTGGAGCCACGGCCCCTCCACCAGCCAGGTGTTGTCCTCCCGCTCGATGTGCAGCGGTTCGGTGGTGTCGATGACCGGCGGCTTGGGGACGTATTCCGGCTCGTACACCGTCACCGGCGGCAGCTCGCTGAGCCGCTGGCTGATGCGCTGCACCAGCTCCCGCGTACCCTGATGGGTGGCGGCGGACATGGCGAAGAACTCGTAGCCCAGACCCTCCACATGGGCGCGGAAGGCGTCCAGCTGCTCCGTGTCCGCCAGCAGATCGGTCTTGTTGGCCACGGCGATCTGGGGACGCGTGGCCAGCTCCGGGCTGTACTCCCGCAGCTCGGCGTTGATGGCGTCAAAGTCCGCGATGGGGTCGCGGCCCTCGCTGCCGGACACGTCTACCAGATGCACCAGCAGACGGCAGCGGTCGATGTGCCGCAGGAAGTCGTGACCCAGTCCGGCGCCCTCGCTGGCGCCCTCGATGATGCCGGGGATATCCGCCATGACGAAGCTGACGCCCTCATCCACGTAGACCACGCCCAGATTGGGGTACAGGGTGGTGAAGTGGTAATTGGCGATCTTGGGGTGGGCCTTACTGACCACGCTGAGCAGCGTGGATTTGCCCACGTTGGGGAAGCCCACCAGTCCCACGTCCGCCAGCAGCTTCAGCTCCAGCACCACGTCGTGGCTCTCGCCGGGCAGACCGGCCTTGGCGAAACGGGGTACCTGCCGGGTAGGGGTGGCGAAATGCTGGTTGCCCCAGCCGCCCCGGCCGCCCTTGCACAGCACAAAGGGGGTGTCGTCGGACATATCCTTGATGATCTCGCCGCTCTCGGCGTCGCGCACCAGCGTGCCGCGGGGCACGCGGATGGTCAGGCTCTCGCCGTCCTTGCCGGACTTGCGGCCGCCCTGTCCGTCCACGCCGTTGCCCGCCACATATTTGCGCTTGTAGCGGAAGTCCATCAGCGTGGACATATTGTCGTCCACCTTCAGGATGATGGAGCCGCCGTTGCCGCCGTCGCCGCCATCGGGGCCGCCGGCGGCGATGTACTTCTCCCGATGGAACGCCACCGCGCCGTTGCCGCCGTTGCCGGCCCGCACGGTGATCCGCGCCTTATCAATAAAACCAGTTGCCATGGTGCTTACCTCACTGTATCTGAAAAATGTACCCACTGACCCATAATATATGTATTCTACCCGAAAACGGGGAAAAGGTCAACAAAAAAGCTCCCGCCGGTGGCGGGAGCTTTTGCTGCGTGTTTACTCAGCGGGGTAGACGGAGACCTTTTTGCGGTCCTTGCCCAGACGCTCAAAGCGGACAACGCCGTCAGCCTTGGCGAACAGGGTGTCGTCAGTGCCCTTGCCCACGTTGGTGCCGGGGTGGATATGGGTACCGCGCTGGCGCACCAGAATGTTGCCGGCCAGCACGAACTGCCCGTCAGCGCGCTTGGGACCAAGGCGCTTGGACTCGGAATCACGGCCGTTCTTGGTGGAGCCCATACCTTTTTTATGGGCGAAGAACTGCAGAGAAATGTTCAGCATATTTCAGTACCATCCTTTCTGTAAGATGCTTTCGCGGGAACAGGAGGGATTTACGCCTCCAGAACTTCGATATGATCCGGATACTCGTCGTGAAGCTCAGCCAGATAGACCATCAGGCCGGTGAGCAGGTTCTGACACGTGCTCTCCGCCGTCTGCGCCAGCCCGCCGGGCAGCCGCAGGGAGATGGAGGCGTCCTTCTCGTTGACTTTCACCGCGGCACACAGTCCCATCACGTCGTTGACGGTGGCTTCCACCAGCCGCACGGCGCTGGTCACGGCGGCGCAGACGATATCCTCGCCCTCCTCCGCGTAACCGCTGTGGCCTTTTGCATCAAAACCGATGATGCGGGATTCCTCCGTGAGGAATGTAACAGTGGTCATACCGCCTTAGAACGTGATCTTGCCGATCTCGACCTTGGTGTACGGCTGACGATGACCCTGCCGTTTGCGATAACCCTTCTTGGGGGTGTACTTGAAGATACGGATCTTCTTGCCCTTGCCGTTCTTCACGACGGTGGCATCCACCTTCGCGCCCTCCACCACGGGAGTGCCGAACTTGGTGTTCTCGCCATCCACGATGGCCAGCACCTGATCGAAAACCACGGAATCACCAGCGTTGACGTCCAGCTTCTCGATGAACAGAGTGTCACCCTCGCTGACGTTGTACTGCTTACCGCCAGTCACGATAATAGCCTGCATTACTTGTTGCACCTGCCTTTCCTTCATTACGGACTCGCTGTCGGGGGCGTCCGGACGCGCCGGAGCTTGATACCCATTCAAAGCGGCTTATCAAGTATAACAGCGGATACCCTGTTTGTCAACAGAAATACCCGCTGTTTTTGCAAAAATTTCTTTATTTTTCCGTGGGATAGGCCAATTTCGCTGCGGCTCAGCCCTCCAGCAGCCGCTGTGCCAGCGGCAGCGCCGTCTTGTTCAGATCCCGCATGGCCTGCGGGAAATTGAAGTAGAAGTCGTGGTGCTCCAGCACGCAGTCGGACACGGACTTCAGTGCCAGGAACGGTACGTCGTTGCGCCAGCACACCTGTGCCGCCGCGCAGCCCTCCATCTCGATGAGCAGGGGGTGGAAGGTATCGGCGATCCAGCGGGCGCGGTCGCACTCGGTGGCGAACCAGTCGCCGGTGGCCACGCTGCCCACCCGGTAGGTGCATCCCAGCGCGTCCAGCGCGGCCTTGGCAGCCTCCTGCCGTGCGGTGGGGAAGTCCATGCGGTTCACCGTGGAGATCAGCCCCACGGGGTCGCCGATGCCGGAGGTATCCATGTCGTGCTGCATGAACCGATCCGGCAGCACCAGCGTACCGATGGGCAGATCCTCAAAGCAGCCCGCCACGCCCACGTTCAGAATGAGGTCGGGGTGGTACAGGTCGATAAACAGCTGGGTGGCCATGGCGGCGTTGACCTTGCCCACACCGCCGCAGCAGGCGATGATGTCCTCCTGAATGCGGTAGAACAGCACGCCGGCCTTTTCCTGCAGCAGCGGCGTCTCCTCCGTCAGCAGGCTCTCGATCTCGCCATTCATGGCGTACAGCAAACCAATGCACATGGGTCATATCCTCCTGTTAAAAACCATTTTCCTCATTGTAATGACCCCGGTGGGGAAAAGTCAAGAGGCGCGTTGCAATATGCAGGTATTTCGTGGTAAAATAGCCGCAAGAACGACGACGGGGGAGAGCAGCTATGTCCGTTGCAGGCATCATTTGTGAATTTGATCCGCTCCACACCGGTCACGCCTACCTGATGGAGCAGGCGCGAGAGGCCGGGGCGGAGGCGGTGGTCTGCGCCATGAGCGGCAGCTTTACCCAGCGGGGCGGCTTCGCCGTGGCGGATAAGCTGGCCCGGGCGGAGATGGCGGTGCGCTGCGGCGCCGATCTGGTGCTGGAGCTGCCCACGGTGTGGGCCATGTCCACGGCGGAGCGGTTCGCGCAGGGCGGCGTGGACATCCTGACGCGCACCGGCGTGGTGACGGAGCTGGTGTTCGGCTCGGAGTGCGGCGATCTGGCGGGGCTGCACCGTGCGGCGGACGGTCTGGAGAGTCCGGACTTTGCCGAGGTGCTGGCATCGCTGCCGGAGGACGGGCGCACCTTTGCCGCCCGGCGGCAGGCGGCGCTGGCCGCCCTGCTGGGGGCGGAGGATGCGGCGCTGCTGGCAAGCCCCAACAACACGCTGGCGGTGGAATATCTCCGCGCCATCCGGCGGCTGGGAAGCCCGCTGACCGCCCGAACGGTGCGGCGTACCGGCGCACAGCACGGGCAGGAGGCGTCCGGCGGCTTTGCGTCGGCATCCTATCTGCGGCAGCTGTTGGCGGCGGGGGAGCCGGAGCAGGCGGCGGCGTATATGCTTCCTGCGGCGGCGGAGATCCTCCGGCGGGAGCTGGCGGCAGGACGTATCACCGACGGGACACTGTGCCAGCGGGCTATCTTGTACCGGCTGCGTACCATGACCGCCGGGGACTGGCGGCGCTTTGACGGCGGCGGCGAGGGGCTGGGCAACCGGCTGTATCAGGCGTCCCGCACCGGCAGTACGCTGGAGGCGGTGCTGGCCGCCGCCAAGACCAAGCGCTATCCCATGGCGCGGCTGCGGCGAATGGTGCTGGCGGCATGGCTGGACTTACCCGCACCGCCGGAGAGAGCACCCTACCTGCGGGTGCTGGCCGCCAACGATACGGGACGCCGCCTGCTGCGGCAGATGCGGGATGCGGGTGCGCCGGTGCTGACCAAGCCGGCGGATGTGTCCCTGCTGGGGGCCGAAGCGGAAGCGCTGTTTGCCGTGGAGAGCCGGTGTACCGACCTCTACGTGCTGGCACGCCCCGATCCGGCGCAGATGATGCCGGGGCAGGAGTGGCGCATGACCCCGGTGATGCGGTGAGCGAATAAAAAGCAAACGCTGTTGGGCGGCTCCGTCACGGAGTTGCCCAACAGCATTTTTGTATGCTTATAAATCGTGCTTGCGGGGAGATCAGGTGCGCTCCTCCACCTCGTATCCTGCGCGGCGCAGGGAGGAGAGGATCTCCTGAATGTGGGCCTTGTCCCGCGTCTCCAGCGACAGCTGCACCACGCAGGAGCCGATGGCGGCCCGGAGGTTGCGGCGCTCGTGGCTCACGTCCAGCACGTTGGCGCCCATGGACGACACGACGGTCAGGAACGACGCCAGCGCGTGGGGCTGGTCGGGCAGCACGGTGGAGAATGTGACGGTGCGGCCCTCCTTGGCAAGACCGCGGGTGAGGATGCGCTCCAGCATGGTCACATCCACGTTGCCGCCGGACAGCAGGGCGCAGACCTTCTTGCCCTCGATGTTCACCTTGTGGTACATGGCGGCGGCGATGCCCACGGCGCCTGCGCCCTCGGCCACCAGCTTCTGCTTTTCCAGCACGGTCAGGATGGCGCTGGCGATCTCACCCTCCGTCACCGTCACCACCTCGTCCACATACTTTCGGCACATATCGAAGGTCAGGTCGCCGGGGGTCTTGACCTTGATACCGTCGGCCACGGTGTCCACACTGGAGAGAGTGATGATCTCGCCCTTTTTCAGAGATTCCGCCATGCTGGGCGCGCCCGCCGCCTGTACGCCGACAACGCGGCAGTCCGGCTTCAGGTTCTTCACGGCGTAGGCAAGACCGGCGATGAGCCCGCCGCCGCCGATAGGCACGAAGATCACGTCCACATCCGGCAGCTGCTCCAGAATCTCCAGACCGATGGTGCCCTGACCGGCCATGATGTGGTAGTCGTTGAAGGGGTGAATGAACGTCAGACCCTGCTCATCCCGCAGACGTACCGCCTCGGCGTAAGCGTCATCGTACACGCCGGGTACCAGCACCACGTTGGCACCGTAGCTGCGGGTAGCCTCGATCTTGGAGATGGGCGCGCCCTCGGGGATACAGATGGTGGCCTTGATGC
>ERZ773181.2013-NODE-2013-length-14452-cov-8.512259_pt1 | contig 14452 bp, 8 predicted proteins | sample MGYA00581001_ERZ773181 | MGnify/ENA primary metagenome ERZ773181 (study PRJEB29015, sample SAMEA2737780) | human gut metagenome | biome: human gut; feature: human-associated habitat; material: faeces | place: China | collected 2012 ... | reverse complement strand
TTTCAGATAATTTGGACGGCTCACCAGCTGTCAACGACAGGTTCTGGTCGAAAAGCTTAAATCCGTTGGTAATGGATAAGAATGTACAAATCGTAATAGATGGCATCATCATCGGAATGGTAACTTTCCATAAGCGCTGCCAGCTGTTGGCACCGTCAATCTGTGCTGCTTCCATAACTTCTCCAGGAATAGACTGAAGTCCGGCAATATAGATGATCATCATATAACCAATCTGCTGCCATGATACCAGAATGATCAGTCCCCAGAAGCCCAGCCACTGGTTCAATGCCAGCGCTGTGGAATATTTTGCAAGAATACCGTTAAAAATCAGCTGCCATATATATCCAAGAACAATACCACCGATCAGGTTCGGCATAAAGAAAATCGTCCTGAAGATGTTTGTTCCTCTCATTTTCCTAGTCAGAGCCAGCGCCAGTGCAAAGGCGCAGACATTAATCACTATCAGTGATACAATCGCAAAAAGTGCCGTATACCAAAACGAATGTCTGAAAATTGTATCCTGAAATGCTTTTACATAATTGCTGATACCTACAAATTTCGCATCTTTGACTGTCGTGAATTCACAAAAGGACAGTCCAACACCCATAATAAACGGGGCGATAAAACCTATGATAAATGCAGCCAGAGTCGGTAAAACGAATATTGGAAGATAACGTTTAATAGCCTTTTCCACAGAATCAACCTCCCTCTTAAGTTGATAACAGTGCGAGTCCAAATATGCTTGGCAGATTCTACCCGCATAAAAAACCAGTGGGCGGGCAAGGGATGCCCGCCCACTGTCTTTTAATCTACAGTTACGATATAAAACCGTTTGCGTTCCTGATTATTTGGAAGCTGCTGCTTCTTTAGCCCATCCGTCTACGAATGCACTTACAACTGCTGCCCAGTTATCATCTGTCTGGTCTGCTGCGTATGTTGTCAGAGCAGAACCAACACCGTTCTTCCAGTTCTCGGAAGGCATGGTGGAGAAGTTCCAAGCCACAGGGGTCTTGCCCGCGGCGGTCATTTCCTTGTCGACCTTGACGAAGAGGTTCGGGGACTCAGCAGCATTCTTGAAGGGGATAACGAAGCCCATGTCATCCGCCATGGCCTTGGTGCCCTCGTCAGAGGAAACGCACCAGTAGATGAAGTCGAGCGTTGCGTTGATGTCGTCCTCGCTGGCTTCCTTGTTGACGCACCAGTAGTTCTCAGTGCCGGTGCACAGACCCTGATTGGCCTCGTCGCCAGCGCCAACGTAGATGGGGATCATGGTCAGATCATCATCGGTGAAGGGCTTGCCATCGCCGACGAGGTTGTTGTACTCCCAAGAACCATTCTGGAAGAAGACAGCCTCTTCGTTCAGGAACTCGTTGCGGCTGTCGTCGCCGGTCTTGCCAGCCAGTTCGGCAGGGTCGCAGGTGGAGTTGTTGATGTACAGGTCAAAAATATCCTTGTAGTTGTCGAGATAGGTGCCCTTGATGGCGTCGGTGTTGTCGATGCCGTCCTCCTGATACTCGAAGTAGATGGGCAGGTTGGCCAGATGGGTCTTGTAGCGCCAGTCAGAGGAGCCGTCCATACCGGCGGAGCTGAAGGCAGAGAAGCCCAGCTCGTCCTTGCGGGCGGTGATGTCCTCGGCAACCTTCTTCAGGTCGGCAAAGCTCTTGATGTCGTCAACGGTGTAGCCGGCCTTCTCCAGCAGGGTCTTGTTGGTGATCAGGCCGTAGCTCTCGATAACGTAGCCAACACCCAGCGTGGCGTCGCCGTCCTTCAGGGCGTAGGAATCGCTCGTCAGATCGCCGAGGATCTTGGTACCGGTCAGATCATAGCAGTAATCCTTCCAGTTTGCCAGACCGACAGGGCCATTGACCTGGAACAGGGTGGGCGCATCGCTCTTGGCCATCTCGCTCATCAGCGTAGTCTCGTACTGGCCGGAGGCGGCGGTCACGACGGTGACGGGAACACCGGTCTCCTCGGTGTACTTCTTGGCCAGATTCTGCCAGGCTTCGTCCTGCTCGGGCTTGAAGTTCAGGTAGTAGACCTTGCCGGCTGCATCAGTGGTCGCCTCGGTAGAAGCGGCAGTGGATTCAGCCTTGGATTCGGTGCTGGTACTGGTAGAGGAAGCAGCCGTAGAGGAGCTGCCGCCGCAGCCTGCCAGCAGACCCGCAGCCATAGCGGCTGCCAGAGTCATCGAGAGTGTCTTTTTTGCGTTCATGTTTTTTCCTCCTTCTCAAGAAAAACAATGATTTGCAAGGGTGTTGATTTGTTTCGTCGGAAACGTTTCCGTTTCGGATTGATCTTATAATACACCTTTCCGGCGCAATAATCAATCGTTTTTTGCGATTTACTGCAAAATCGGCCTGATGCACAAATTTGCACCCCCTGTTTTTGTGGAAATGTTCCAAAAATAGTGACAAATTTAACGGAAACGATTCCGTAGCCGCGCGACAATCTTTGAGAATTGCAGGAAAACCCCTCTATAAATTATTTTTCATCAAAATATTGACACAGCAATTTTGTCATGTTATACTTTCTTAGATTTTGAAAGACGAATCGAGTTTGTAAGAGTTTTTCAAAGCAATTTACCTACGGACCGCCCATCGGGGGGCTAAGGCCATACGGACAGCCGGGTCCACTGCCGATCGGCAACTTTGGTTGCCTTATTGATTGAGTTAAAAGCTCAAATTTTATAAGTTGGTTCCTTTACAACCATGAAATTGCACGTTTTAGTGCAGACTTGTGAAACGGTCAATAAAGAGTAGTAAAAGTGTAATTGCTATATAGACTCTGACACGCTCAGCCTTTTTGAATCATGCAGGACGCTCTCCCGGTGTGGTACCGGGGGTTTTCGGCCTGTGCAAAAATACGCTGGATTCAAACGCAAGTCTGCACGTATGTGCACGGCTTGCGTTTTTTATTTTGCAAGGGGACCGCGAACGGAGGTAAAAATGAACGGAGAAACAAAGCGCACCCGGCTGGACCAGCGCCGCGCACCCATCCATGAAGCGCTGGAAAACTTCCGCCGTATGCGCGTCGTGCCCTTTGACGTGCCGGGCCACAAGCGCGGGCGCGGCAACCCGGAGCTGACCGCGTTTCTGGGCCAGCAGTGCGTCGGCGTGGACGTCAACAGCATGAAGCCGCTGGACAATCTCTGCCACCCGGTTTCGGTCATCCGCGAGGCCGAGGAGCTGGCCGCCGATGCGTTCGGCGCGGCACACGCCTTTTTAATGGTGGGCGGCACGACCAGCTCGGTACAAAGCATGGTGCTGACCGCCTGCAAGCGCGGGGATGAGATCATTCTGCCGCGCAACGTGCACCGCAGCGTGCTGAACGCGCTGGTGCTCTGCGGTGCGGTGCCGGTCTACGTCAACCCGGAGGTGGACAACCGCCTCGGAATCAGTCTGGGCATGAAGCGGGAGCAGGTGGCCAAGGCCATTGCCGAGCACCCCAACGCCGTGGCCGTGCTGGTGAACAACCCCACCTACTACGGCATTTGCAGCGATCTGCGCGCCATTGTGCGGATGGCCCACGACGCCGGGATGCTCTGCCTGGCCGACGAAGCCCACGGCACACACTTCTATTTTGGCGGCGGGCTGCCTGTCTCTGCCATGGCTGCTGGCGCAGATATGGCCTCCGTCTCGATGCACAAGAGCGGCGGCAGCCTGACCCAGTCCAGTCTGCTGCTGACCGGCCCCAATGTCCACGCGGGCTATGTGCGGCAGATCATCAACCTGACCCAGACGACGTCCGGCAGTTACCTGCTGATGTCGAGCCTTGATATTTCCCGCCGCAATCTCGCATTGCGCGGGCGGCAGGTGTTCCATCAGGTGGCCGATATGGCCGAGTACGCCCGCGAGGAGATCAACGCCGTGGGCGGGTACTATGCCTTCGGCAAGGAGCTTTGCAACGGAAACTCCGTTTTTGACTTTGATACGACAAAACTCAGCGTCCACACGCTGGACATCGGTCTTGCGGGCATTGAGGTCTATGACATCCTGCGCGACGAATACGACATTCAGATTGAGTTTGGCGACATCGGCAATATACTGGCTTATCTCTCCATCGGTGACCGCCCGCAGGAGGTCGAGCGCCTTGTCAGCGCACTGGCCGAAATCAAACGCCGCTACCACACCGACGGTGCGGGCCTGTTGAGCCAGGAGTACATTGACCCCGAGGTCGCTGCCAGCCCGCAGGAAGCGTTCTACGCCCCCAAGAAGAGCCTGCCCCTGCGCGAGACCGAGGGCATGGTGTGCAGCGAGTTCGTCATGTGCTACCCACCGGGCATCCCGATTCTGGCCCCGGGCGAGCGCATCACCGCTGAAATTTTAGACTATATCGAGTACGCCAAGGCCAAGGGCTGCAGCATGACCGGACCGGAAGATCCCGACATTCTGCGCCTGAACGTGCTGGCCTGACAGGGAGGTTTTACAATGGAAATGTGGTTTTCGGAGTTTCACACCCCCGATGTCAAGCACAGCATCCGGGTCAACCGCCAGCTTTACTCCAAGCAGAGCGACTATCAGCGCATCGACATTTTTGAAACACCGGAGTTTGGCCGCGTGCTGACGCTGGACGGCAACGTCATGCTGACCGAGCGCGACGAGTTCATCTACGACGAGATGATCACCCACGTGCCGATGTCGGTACACAAAAACGCCAAGGATATTCTCGTCATCGGTGCGGGCGACGGCGGCGTTGTGCGGGAGCTGACCCGCTATGACCGCGTGGAAAGCATTGACCTTGTGGAGATGGACCCGCAGGTCATCGAGGCCTGCCGCGCCTACCTGCCCGGCAACGCCTGCCGCATGGATGACCGCCGCGTACATATTTATTACGAAAATGCGCTGAAATTCATCCGCAAGTGTGAGGACGAGTACGACTTGATTATTGTGGATTCCTCCGATCCGTTCGGCCCGTCGGAGGGGCTGTTCACCCGCGAATTTTACGGCAGCTGCTTCAACGCCCTGCGCGCGGACGGCATCATGGTCAACCAGCAGGGCAGCCCGTTCTACGCCGAGGACGCCACCGCCATGCAGCGCAGCCACCAGCGCATTGCCAGCACCTTTCCCATCAGCAAGGTGTATCAGGCGCACATCCCGACCTTTGCGGCGGGGTACTGGCTGTTCGGCTTTGCCAGCAAAAAATATCATCCCATCAACGATATGGACGCCGATGCGTGGAACGCGCTGAACATGCGCACCCGCTATTACACCTCCCGGCTGCACGTCGGGGCGTTTTATCTGCCTGCTTTCCTGGAGGAAATGCTGCGGGAAGTGGAGGAACACTGATGCTGCATCGCAATGTTGAAAATTTCATCGGCTGCGACAGCAGCTACCGCACGGCAAGCATTGTTTTATACGGTGCGCCGTTTGATTCCACCACAAGCTACCGCCCCGGTGCGCGCTTTGGCCCCGCGGCCATGCGCCACGAAAGCTACGGTCTGGAAACTTACAGTCCCTATCAGGACAAGGACCTGACCGATGGGAATGTGTTTGACAGCGGCGACCTGGAGCTGTGCTTTGGTTCCAGCGAGAGTGCCCTTGTGGACATCGAGTCCCGCGCGGCGGAAATTCTGCGCGACGGAAAGCTGCCGCTGCTGCTGGGCGGCGAGCACCTTGTCACGTTGGGCGCGGTGCGCGCGGCGGTGCGCAAGTATCCCGATTTGCATATCGTACATTTTGACGCCCACGCCGATCTGCGGGACGATTACCTCGGCGCGCAGCTGAGCCACGCCTGCGTGCTGCGCCGCTGCCATGATTTGGTCGGCGACGGGCGCATCCACCAGTTCTGTATCCGCAGTGGTGACCGGGAGGAATTTCAGTTCGCCGCGCGGCACACCGATATGCACAAGTTCGACTTTACCGGCCTGACCGAGCTGACCGACTGGCTGTGCCAGACCGATGTGCCTGTCTATCTGACCATTGATTTGGACTGCCTCGACCCGTCGGCCTTCCCCGGCACGGGCACGCCCGAGGCGGGCGGCGTCAGCTTTTTGCAGCTGCTTGGGGCCATCCGCACCGTGACGAAAGCGAACATCATTGGCGCGGACGTGAACGAGCTGGCACCCATGCTCGACCAGAGCGGCGTTTCCACGGCCACGGCCTGCAAGGTGCTGCGGGAATTGCTGCTGGCACTGGAAAAGTAAGCAGCCTTCCCTGTAGGGAGCGGCGTCCTCGACGCCCCGCGGAGGGGTCAAGACCCCTCCCTACATTCTCAACCTTATCGGGGGAGAGGATGTAGGGGCGGATTCCATATCTGACCGGGAAAGCTGCCGCTGCCACAAACAGGCACGGGCGAACAATGTTCGCCCCTACAAAACATCCATACACATCATACAATAAAAAAATACAAAGGAGTTCCATCATGAGCAAAGTTCTTGTTATCGGCTGCGGCGGCGTGGCAAGCGTCGCCATCTCCAAGTGCTGTCAGGTCAGCGACGTCTTTACCGAGCTGTGCATCGCCAGCCGCACCAAATCCAAGTGCGACGCGCTGGCCGCCAAGCTGGCCCCCACCACCCGGACCAAAATCACCACCGCGCAGGTCGATGCCGACGACGTCCAGCAGCTGTGCGACCTCATCAACAGCTACAAGCCCGACCTCGTCATGAATATCGCCCTGCCGTATCAGGATCTGACCATCATGGACGCCTGCCTGGCCTGCGGCGTAAACTATATGGACACTGCCAACTACGAGCCGGAAAACACCGACGACCCCGCGTGGCGTGCCATCTACGAGAAGCGCTGCAAGGAGGCCGGCTTCTCCGCTTACTTTGACTACAGCTGGCAGTGGGCGTACAAGAAAAAGTTTGAGGACGCCGGCCTGACCGCGCTGCTGGGCTGCGGCTTTGACCCGGGCGTGACCCAGGCCTACTGCGCCTACGCCGCCAAGCATGAGTTCGACTCCATCGACACCATCGACATCCTTGACTGCAACGGCGGCGATCACGGCTATGCGTTCGCCACCAATTTCAACCCCGAGATCAACCTGCGCGAGGTCTCCGCCCCCGGCAGCTATATGGAGAACGGCAAGTGGGTCGAGATCCCGCCCATGAGTATCAAGCGCGAGTACAACTTTGACCAGGTCGGTCAGAAGGATATGTACCTGCTGCATCATGAGGAAATTGAGTCTCTTGGCAAGAACCTGCCCGATGTCAAACGCATCCGCTTCTTCATGACCTTCGGACAGAGCTACCTTGACCACATGCGCTGCCTGGAGGATGTGGGCATGCTCTCCACCACGCCCATCAATTACAACGGTCAGGAGATCGTGCCCATCCAGTTCCTGAAAGCGCTGCTGCCCGACCCCGCCAGCCTCGGTCCCCGCACCAAGGGCAAGACGAACATCGGCTGCATCTTCACCGGCAAAAAGGACGGCAAGGACAAGACCTACTACATTTATAATGTGTGCGACCATCAGGAGTGCTACCGCGAGGTCGGCAGTCAGGCCATCAGCTACACCACCGGTGTGCCCGCGATGTGCGGTGCGCTGATGATGCTGACCGGCGAGTGGACCAAGCCCGGCGTCTACACGGTGGAGGAGTTCAACCCCGACCCGTTCCTCGACGCGCTGGACAAGTACGGCCTGCCCCGCAGCGAGAACCACGACCCGGTTCTCGTGGACTGATGGCGCAGCGCGACGCACGGCCACCGTTTGCGGCCATCGACGGCGCAGTGCCGCCGGAATTTTCCGCCCTGCCCACGCCCTGCTACCTGCTGGATGAAGTTGCCCTGACCCGCAACGCGAAGATTCTGGGCGGGCTGGCCCGTCGTACCGGGTGCAAGGTGCTGCTGGCGCAAAAGGCGTTCAGCAACTACGACTTGTACCCGCTGCTGGCGCCGCACCTCGCGGGCACCGAGGCCAGCGGCCTGTTTGAGGCGCGGCTCGGCGCGGAGGAAATGCCCGGCAAAGAAGTGCACGTTTTCTGCGCGGCCTACCGCGCAGATGAAATGGACGAGCTGCTGCGGTACGCCGACCATATCGTCTTCAACTCGCCCGCGCAGCTGGCAAAATTTGGCCCCGCGGCCAAGGCGGCGGGCAAAAGTGTGGGACTGCGCATCAATCCCGAGTGCTCGACTCAGGACGGCCACGCGATTTACGACCCCTGCGCCCCCGGCAGCCGTTTGGGCACGACCCGCGCCCAGTGGGACGCGGCAGCGGCAGAAAATTCTGCCCTGCCCGGGCTGTTGGACGGCCTGCACTTTCACACTTTATGTGAGCAGGACGCCGATGCGCTGGCCGTGACGCTGGACGCAGTGGCAGAGAAATTCGGCGATTTGCTGCCAAAAATGAAGTGGCTGAACTTCGGAGGCGGGCATCACATCACCCGCCCCGGCTACGACATGGCCACTTTGGAAAAATGTATCCGCCGCGCCCGGAATGACTGGGGCGTGACGGTTTATCTGGAACCCGGCGAGGCCTGCGCCCTGAACGCAGGGTATTTCTTGACCCGCGTGCTGGACGTGGTGCAAAACGGCGATACGACGGTTGCCATCTTGGATGCCAGCGCCGCCTGCCATACACCGGACGTGATCGAAATGCCTTACCGTCCGCCGCTGCTGGGGGCAGGGGAACCCGGCGAAAAGCCCTGCACTGTGCGGTTGGCCGGGCCGACCTGCCTTGCGGGGGATGTCATCGGTGATTACAGCTTTGACGCTGTGCCTGCCGTGGGAGATCTGCTGGTGTTCGGCGATATGGCCATTTACACCACCTGCAAGAACAACACCTTCAACGGTATGCCCCTGCCCGGTATTTACGCCCGCAAGCCCGACGGCACTACTCGGAAAATCGTGACGTTCGGATATACAGATTTCAAATGTCGGCTGGGAAAATAAGCTGCGATAAATGCAAAGCGCCCACCGGCAGGCCGTTGCTGCGCCGTATTATCTCGCATTTTCGCATATTTTGCCACAAAAGAAGCTGCTCACTCCGTAGGGAATGAGCAGCTTCTCACTTTTAAGCCTGCTACCAGGGCTTTTCTTTCATTATGGGTCGTCCGGCACCGGCATTGGCTGACAGGCAGGGGTTATGCAGCGGTCACTTTTTTGCTTCGCTTGGATGGGGGACAGGGGGCATTTTCGTGAACAGCGCTTTCAGCGCCAGCGGCGTGGCGACGCTGGAAACCACGATCAAAAGGATGACCGCCGTAAAATAAACAGGCTCGACAACGCCGACCTCAAGGCCCTTCTGGGCCACGATCAAAGCGACCTCGCCGCGGGTCATCATGCCGACACCGACTTTAAGAGAGTCTCCCCAGTTGAAACGGCAGGCTCTGGCCGCCAGTCCGCAGCCGATGATTTTTGCCAGCAGGGCAACGAGAACGAAGCAAACACTGAACAGCAGAATCTCCGGCGTCAGCCCGCTGATGTCGGTCTTTAAACCGATGCTGACAAAGAAAATCGGCGCAAAAATCACATAGTTGCTGATGTCGACCCGGCGCTCCACATAAGCGGCGTCGTGCAGCGTACAGAGAACGATACCGGCAATGTAAGCGCCGGTAACATCCGCAATGCCAAAGTATTTCTCAGCAATATAGGCCATTGCAAAGCAGAACGCAAGGCTGGCAATCGTTATGCGCTGCGTATGGGGATTGCGGGAATCCAGCCACTTCATGGCGCAGTGGAACGCATAGCCGATACCAACGGCAACCAGAAAGAACAGCGCGGTCTGGACCAGCACGCCGCCGATACCGGTGCCCTCACCGGAGCTGGCACCCAGCACACAGGTCAGCACGATAATGCCGATGACATCATCAATGACGGCAGCGCTGACAATGGTAGTGCCAAGGAAGCTCTTTAAGTGGCCCAACTCCTGCAGCGTTGCCACCGTGATGGACACGCTGGTTGCAGTCATAATCGTGCCGATAAACAATGCGCGGAAGAATTCCGGGCTGCCGATTGCCGAAAAGCCGTAGAATGCGCTGTAGAGCAGCGTACCGCCCATCAACGGTACAAGCACACCGATGCAGGCAATCAGCGTGGCAATAGGCCCGGCCCGCATCAGTTCTTTCAGGTTGGTGCCAAGTCCTGTGGAAAACATCAGCAGCACAACGCCGATTTCAGCAAAAACGGAGATCGTGTCGTTGATCTGCACCAGATTGAGCAGACAAGGCCCAACCAGCAGACCGGCGAGAATTTCACCGACCACCTGCGGGGCCTTGCACTTGCGGGCAGCCAGGCCAAAAAACTTGGCGCTCAGAATAATAATTGCCAAATCACGGAAGATGGAATACATACATGTCATCTCTCTCAATTTACTGTAATCCATCCTTGTTATAGCACTTCTGCCAGATTTTTTCAATAGCTGAAACCGCCTTTTGGAGTTATCGTCGGATATTGTATAAATGTGGTAAACTGTAAGCCAATAACAAGGCAAAGCACTTGCAATAATGTCCGTAGTATGATAAAATTCCAATTTGGAAAAGTTATAATATGGTTTACTTCATGGCTTACTGCGTCCGACAGGGTTCGGCGGCAAGCGGTATACAACCTATATAATAAGGAAGAGAAGCGCATGTTCCATTTTTCAAACAGGCATCACCACACAGGAAAAACGTCAATGAGCAGGGCAAAAGTGTATGGTCTGCTTATGGCTTTGGCTATGCTTTTTATGGCAGGTCTGTGCGCCTGTTCCGCACAGCCGCACTCTGCGGCAGAGACTGCGCCGCAGACGATCGTGGTCGGCATTGATGTGTTTGACCCTTACAGCTATCTGGACAGGAACGGGCAGTTTGCCGGCATCGACGTGGAACTGGCGACGGAAGCGTTTTCACGACTTGGCTATACGCCGGAATTCCGGACGATTTCATGGCCGGACAAAGACAACCTTCTCAGCGACGGAACGATCGACTGTATCTGGTCATGCTTCAGCATGAACGGGCGGGAAACCAAGTACCAATGGGCCGGTCCGTATATGTACAGCCGTCAGGTCGTGGCTGTTCGTGCAGACAGCGATATCCAGTCGCTGTCCGATCTGGCCGGTAAGCGCATCGGCGTACAGGCAACCACAAAGGCGGAGTCGCTGTTTCTCGGCGAAATTCCCTCTTTGCTGCCCGAGGTCAAGCAAGTCAACAGCTTTGAGACGACAGAGGATATGTTTGCGGCACTGCGCAAAGGCTATGTAGATGCCGTCGCGGGCCATGAAGCACTGGTAGCCAAGCGGACAAATCTGGATGAAAGCGGTTACCGTGTGCTGGCAGAGAGTCCTTACAGTTCCGAACTTGGCGTTGCCTTCGCAAAGGACACCCATGAGGATTTGGCTGTGCAGCTGACTCAAACTCTGGAAGATATGAAGCAGGACGGAACGATTGGCCGCGTTGCAGAAAAATTCGGACTTGATGCAGAAAAAACTGTGTGGGGGGAACAGGGAAAATGAATGAGAAAAAGCAGTCCGGCAAAAAAAGACTGTTTTTGCTTGTGTTAGTTGCGTTCGGCATTGTACTTTGGATCACATTCACGAATCTGAACCGAATTGCACTGCGTCATACATTGGATGAAACGATTGGTTTTGTAAAGATCCGCTTAGAGCAGTACGAGACTGATGCGGCCAACGACCGCGTGAAAAGCCTTGTCCGCCTGCTGGATAAAACGGTAAGCCTTGGCAACGAAATGACGCTGAAGGAAGGTTTCGGCACGCAGGACCTGAACTCTTTTGCAGAGGAACAGCGTTTGACCGGTGCGCTTGTATTAGATGAAAACCTGAATGTTGTCATGCAGACCACAAAGGGCGGCAACGCCATGCCGCTGTGGGAGAAGCTGATCGACAGCCCCTATGTACACAATATCGTTGATTATCCAAAAAAGACATACTCGACCCGTCTGGAAGAAAATGGGATACTCTATGATTTTGCCGCGGTGGCACGCGCGGATGCACCAGGTATCCTGATTACCTATATACAAAAGGACAATGAGGATATTGGAGATTTGACGGTGGATTCCCTGTTGAGAGATTTTCCGTTGGAGCTTGGCGGCATCGCTACGATCACGGAGAACGGCAGGGTCATCAGCAGCAACAGCAGCAAACAGGTAAACAAGGCAATAGAGGACTGCCAGGAATTATATAACGGAACCTTCGGTGCTGCGGAGGATGGCATTGTGCGCCTGAACAGCAATCAGGGCGTCTGGTACGGCAGCCGGGAAAATACCGAGAACTATACGCTCTTTGTGTTTTTCCCGGCATCTCAGGTGTTCATGACGCGCAACATTGTCTGTGCATCCTATCTGGCCATAGCCGTGATGGTCTTTTTAATGGCACTGCTGTGGCAGACCAAAATGGAAAAAGACGCGCTGCGGCAGCACCAGAAACGTACCGGAATTATCACAGCGCTTGGCACGGCGTATACGTCCATTTCACTGGTGGACTTGAAGAAAAACACCGTTGAAATCGTCAAAAACGCGTCAGATACGGTCAAGAAGCAGAAGCACTTTGCACTGAAACGATCCGTACAGCAGGAGCAAATCGAGAAAATTATCGCGGAGCCATCCCGCGAGGAGTATCTCGCCTTTACGGACATGACGACAGTGGCCGAACGTCTGAAGGGTCACACCTCTTTGGCTCTTACGTCTCAGACTGTCGACAGGAAATGGATCCTTACGCTGATCACACCGCAGCGAAAAGACGCGGACGGCAACGTAACAGCCGTATTGGTTGCCACCCGCGACGCTACCGAGGAAAAGCGACGGGAGCAAAAGCAGGAGGATGCCCTGCGCGATGCACTGGCGGCGGCGGAACACGCCAATAAGGCCAAGACGGTATTCCTGAACAGTATGTCGCACGATATTCGCACCCCGATGAATGCCATTATCGGGTTTACAGCCCTTGCCACGGCGCATATTGATAACATTGACCTTGTCAAAGAGTATCTGAAGAAAATCAGCGTATCGGGCCAGCATCTGCTCAGTCTGATCAACGATATTCTGGATATGAGCCGTATCGAAAGCGGCACGGTCAAACTGGACAACACAGAAGTCCACCTGCCCGATGTACTGCACGACCTGCGCACGATCATTCAAGGCAATATCAGCGCCAAACAGCTTGACCTTTACATCGACACGCAGGATGTGCACCACGAGGATATTGTCACCGATAAGCTGCGCCTGAATCAGGTCCTGCTCAACATCGTAGGCAACGCTGTCAAGTTTACACCGGCGGGCGGTACCATCAATATCCGCGTTGAAGAAAAGCCGTCTGCCCGCAGTGGGTATGCGACCTTTGTTTTCAGCGTGAAAGATAACGGTATTGGTATGTCGAAGGACTTCCAGGCGCACGTTTTTGACTCTTTTTCACGGGAACAGACTGCGACAAGAAGCGGCATTCAGGGTACGGGCCTTGGCATGGCCATCTCGAAAAACATCGTAGATATGATGGGCGGAACCATCGCCGTCAAGAGCGAGCAGGGAAAGGGCAGCGAGTTTACGGTCACCCTGGACTGCAAGGTTTGTACGGAATCGGTGAAATATCCGCCGATTCCGGGCCTGAAAGGCACCCGTGCACTGGTTGTGGATGATGATGCACAGACCTGCATGAGCGTAAGCAAAATGCTGCGGGAAATTGAGATGGAAGCCGACTGGACGACCTCCGGCAAGGAAGCCATCCTGCGCGCGAGGGAGGCGCACAATCAAGGTGCGGAGTTCAAGGTTTACATTATTGACTGGCTGATGCCGGATATGAACGGCATTGAGACGGTGCGCAGGATCCGCAAAGTAATCGAACCCGGCACGCCGATCATCATATTGACAGCCTACGATTGGGCCGACATTGAGGACGAGGCCCGGCAGGCCGGTGTCACGGCGTTTGTTTCCAAACCGCTGTTTATGTCGGAACTGCGCGATGCTCTGACACACAAAGTGGTGTCGGGCAGGCAGCCCCTTCTGCCCAAGCACGGCGACTATACGGGCAAAAAGGTGCTGTTGGTCGAGGATAACGAACTGAACCGAGAGATTGCAACGGCCATTCTGGAAGAAGCCGGACTGAAAGTGGACGCCGTTGAGGACGGCACGGATGCCGTTGCCAGAATGAACGAGGCTGCGGAGGATGAGTATGATCTGATCCTGATGGATATTCAGATGCCCAAAATGGACGGATACACCGCCACCCGGGAGATCCGTACATTGAGCAGCAATAAAAAGGCAAACATTCCCATTGTGGCCATGACAGCCAACGCTTTTGAGGAAGACCGACAAAAAGCATTCAAAGCAGGGATGAATGCACATATTGCAAAACCGATTGATGTGAACATCCTGATGGGAACACTGGATAAAGTTTTCAAACAGAATTCGTGATCGCGTTTCAATAGCGTACAAAGGATCTGTACGGCAAAGTAAAAAGCATATACAGCTGCGTTTATGGCGAACGGCCTCTCGGCGGTTCGCAACGCGATGCTGTATATGCTTTTTTCATTGGTTTCTTAGGGCAACACCGCATAATTCTAAGTGCCGATACGGCGAGCGAGGTGCGGCAG